>Ga0272442_10000296_pt1 | contig 83754 bp, 81 predicted proteins | sample SSMForm2O_FD_200262 | JGI IMG/M metagenome (GOLD analysis project Ga0272442, IMG submission 200262) | Marine sediment archaeal communities from Little Sippewissett salt marsh, Falmouth, MA, United States - SSM-Form-2O | ecosystem: Environmental > Aquatic > Marine > Wetlands > Sediment ...
CTTTCTCAAGCTCCTTGAGCCTCCTGGCCTGTTCAACCTTCATTCCACCGTATTCTTTTCTCCAGCGGTAATAGGTCTGCTCGGTTATCCCTATCTTCCTGCTGGCTTCAGAGATAGAACTTCCCTGATTGATGTAGATCTCGGCTTCCCTCAGTTTGTTGATGACCTGTTCCGGATTATATCCTCTCTTTACCATGTTTCCCCCTTTTCTTAGTCTAACATTACTACTGGATTAGTTTTTGGGGGGCAGGTCACAACAGTTGAACATGATCCGCATTGCCCAAAATGTTATTGCTGCTCACTAAGAACAGTAGCATTTGAAGAATGTCAGAGAGTTTTGTAGAGCACTAAGGAGCGTTAAATCTCACAATGCCCCTTATGATTTTGGACCAGGCGACAGCCAAAACCACTGATAAGTTTCCGCAATTCTTTGACCTTAATCCATGATTTGCCGCCAAATTCTTCTCCGGCGCATAAAACCAGTGAAAGACGCCATGATGAAATATAAGGCAGTGTATATGGGCACTATCGGCGGTACCGGCGCACTCCTTTCCACAAGCATCAAAAAAGCAGAGGTGCTAGCCTATGAAGAACTCGGAACTGAGGCACTCCGCCGCATAGAGGTAGAAGATTTCCCAGTTACGGTAATAAATGATATTTATGGTGGAGACCTCTACGAGGAGCGGAAAGCTAAATACCAGGTTAAGGCGTAACTCTCACTCACTTATCTACAGTAATTCCCTCTCCTCGAGCACTTTCTTAGTAGTTAAGCCGATTTCGGCGGGGTTTTCCACCACAGTTACCCCAGCAGAGCGCAGAGCTTTTATCTTCTCTGAAACCTTACTAGCGCTTCCAGTAATAATAGCTCCAGCATGACCCATTCTCCTTCCTGGAGGAGCGGTGGCACCGGCAACGAAGGCAATGACTGGCTTGGTCACCTTGCTCTTTATAAATTCGGCTGCATCTTGCTCATATGTGCCGCCGATCTCGCCTATCAGGACAACTGCACTTGTTTCTGGGTCAGCTTGGAAAAGCTCTAATAAATCAACAAAACTAGCGCCAGGCAAGGGATCTCCACCAAGACCAGCACAGGTACATTGCCCGATACCTTGCTCTGTTAGTTGGTAGACAAACTCATATGTTAAAGTGCCGCTTCTTGACATCAGGCCAACCTTGCCAGGCATGAAAATATCACTGGGCATAATTCCGATTTTGCATCTTGCTGGGGGAGAGATAATCCCGGGGCAATTTGGACCTATAACCCAGCATTTTTTACCTCGGAGATGCTGATGCCATTTAACCTCCTGTAAAGCTGGAATGAACTCTGTAATACAGACGACGACTTCTATCCTAGAATCGGCAGCCTCCATAATGGCGTCGGAGGCAAAAGCTGCCGGAACGAAGATTAAGCTAGCATTGGCATCTGTCTCCTTTACTGCCTTCTCCACAGTATTGAAAACAGGAATTTTCCCCTCCCACTTAATTCCACCTTTGCCCGGGGTAACTCCAGCAACCACTTTTGCGCCATATTCAATACACCTTTCTGTGTGGAAGGTAGCTTCCCGCCCGGTTATCCCCTGAACAACTAACTTTGTATTTTCATTAACTAATATCAAGGCTCCTCCTTACGCTTTTGCCACTGCTACCGCTTTCCTTGCTGCCTGAGTGAAATCTGACTCAAAGATTATGTTTGGTCCCGATTCTTTAAGAAGATTGATAGCTTCTTCAACGTTTGTCCCATGCATCCTAAGAACACAGGGGATCTTCATTCCTTTCTCCTTTAAGGCTTCTAGTATCCCTCTAGCTACAAGGTCACATCTTACAATTCCACCAAAGATGTTAATCCACGCTACCTGAACCTTGGGGTCGGAAAGCAATATCTTAAGGGCGTCTCTAACTCCCTCTTGAGTCACTCCTCCACCGATATCAAGGAAATTTGCTGGTTCACCTCCCTCATATTTGATGAAGTCCATAGTAGCCATTGCTAATCCCGCACCATTAACCATACAGCCAATATCGCCGTCAAGTTTTACATAATTTACGCCAATTTTTGCTGCATCGACTTCCAGCGGCTCTTCTTGTGATATGTCACGTAGCTCAGCAATATCCTTATGGTAAGGGATAGCATTATCGTCAATATTCACTTTGGCATCGAGTGCTAAAAGTCTCCCATCAGCGGTGATAACGAGGGGATTGATCTCAACCAGACTGCAATCCTTTTCCGTAAACAGTTTATACATACCAGCCATTATCTGTGTGGCTGGCCTAATGTGCTCTTGTGGTAAATTCATGCCATAGGCGAGGCTTCGTGCTTGGTAAGGCAAGAGACCTGTCACTGGGTCAATATGTTGTTTAATTATCTTCTCGGGACTTTTAGCTGCTACCTCTTCGATTCCCATTCCCCCTGCCTCACTGGTTATCGCCAGCGGCGTCTTTTCCGAGGTATCTATTAAGATACTGATGTAGAATTCACGTTCAACCCCAACGGCCTCCTCTACCAAGATAGTGTGCACCGGCAACCCTTCGGGTCCAGTCTGATGTGTGGTCAACTTCGTCTCAAGCAGGTTTTTCGCTATCTCCTCCACGTCACCCGGTGTTTCTGCGGTCTTAATGCCACCGACTAGACCACGACCACCAGCATGTATTTGCGCCTTTATTACTACTTTACCACCAACTTGTTCTGCGGCTTTCCTGGCTTTCTCAGGTGTTCTTGCCACGCTACCTTTGGGGATAGGGATGCCGAATTGGGACAGAAGCACCTTAGCCTGGTATTCGTGGATTTTCATGTTACTCCTTTCAATCTACTGGGATTTAAACCGTATCGGCGTGAAAGCAAAGGCAGGTTTCAAAATGCTATTGCTCACTTACCCTTCCAAAATATTATAAAGAACGAAGCAGCTATTTTTCAATTAGAATATACTGTGTTTGTCATAGGCGAATAGAGCCTTATCTAAATCACGTAGACTGACACCCAGACGGCTGTATAGTTCCCGCATTATCTTCGTGTATTCTAGCCATGCTCGCTCACTAGCATCAGCCCTCCCTTGTGGGACATCTAAGGCAACAGCCTCAGAGGGAAGTCCCCAAGAGGGTATGGAAATGGATAACTACCCTCGCCAAGGCATGGCGTTATCAGCTATAGGCATTTCATCCACACCACCTAATTTATAGCCTTCCTTCACTGCTTTCAAATTGACCTCAGAAAATTTTCCTGCCTCTTTTTTTATCACTCCAACAAGAGTCTCAAGCGAGAAGAATCCAATTACTGCTGACAAGGCCCCAAGCATTACCATATTGGCTACCATTCGATGGCCAAGTTTATCCGCCACTTTAGTTGCCGGAATTGAGTATTGATGGTCGTGAGGCAGTGATACAGTTTTTACCATATCAACATCGAAGAATACTTTGGAGCCCAAAGAAGTTTTAGAAATCCAAGCATTGTATCCTTCCTGAGACATCGCTACTAAAATATCAACCATCAATACCTCTGGCCAATCTTCCAGAGAATTTTTAACCACAACTTGAGAGGAAGAAGCTCCACCGTAAACTTCTGGGCCATAGCTTGATTTAAGAGAGACTAAGAGTCCTCTGCTATCCAATACTTTTGCCAGAGTTTTCCCTATTCTTTGAATTCCTTGTCCACCGAAACCGGCAATGACGATTTCCTTTCTCATCAGCCCCCCTCCGGGATAAGAGATATATACTCTTTCAAGTTTGAAAACCGGCCATAGATTATTTGCAAAAGCTCTTCTGTTCTGACTTTTTCTCTAAAGGGGAAAAGCGATTTAAATTTTCTCCTAAGGGTAGCCTTTGATGTTTTTTGAACCATCTCTTTTGTGACATAAGCTTGATTAAGCCCTTGCCAAGTTTGCGATGGTGAGAAAAGCTCATTTCTTCTTCCGTATCTCATTAGACAAGGTGAGACGACTTCTACAAATGAAAACCCGTCAAAACAAAGAGCCTCTTTTAAAATTCCCTTTAAAATTAGTGGTTTGCTAATTGGACAGCGAGCCGCATATTTAGCGTTTGCTGCGAGCATCAACTTTAATAAATCGAGAGGCGGAATCATGTTTCCGGTGGTAGTGGTAGAAGTTATTGCCCCTAATGGTGTGGTAGCTGCCACCTGACCACCTGTCATCCCAAACACAAAGTTATTAAAGCAAATAGTCGTGATAGAGAGATTTCTTCTAGCGCCGGGAATTGTCTGTCCCAGTCCAATGTCGAATAGGTCACCATCTCCGCTTATGACTATTACATGTAAATCAGGTTGAACTAACTTTACTCCGGTAGCAAAGGGGACAGGATAGCCATGAGTGGTATTTGCTGAATCGAAAGGAAGATGGTTAGGAAGTCTAGCCGTGCATCCTATTCCTGAAACCACAACCACTCTATCAAGAGCCCAATTCAGTTCCTGGATAGATTTTAGTAGACAGTTCCTCAAAATTCCTAATCCACACCCAGGACAAAAAGGAGTTTGCAAACTGAAGCTCTTCTCAGGGATTTTTTCTTTTTCCACCTTCCATTCCGGTGGGTCATAGACTGTAGGAGGAAGGATAGAAGCAGCATTTTGATAGTATTTTCCCCTCATTGTTTCCAAAAACCGTAGGATTCTTCTCGGGTCGATGCTCTCGCCATCGGGTTGGGGAAGTGAAATTACTGGTGAGGAAGAAGATTCTCGAACAACATAAAATAACTGCCCTTGGTTCATCTCAGGAACTAGAACACACTTAGCAATTTTGCTCCATTTTTCAATCTTTTCCTTCGGGAAAGGGTACAAAACTCTAAGTTTTATCATACCTACCTTTATTCCTTTTTTCCTGGCCTCTTTTATGGCCCATTTGACTGCTCGAGCTGTATGGCCATAAGTGACAATCATCATCTCAGCATCACCAAGCAAATACTCTTCAATATCAATTAGCTCCTCAGTTTTGGATATAATTTTTACTCTTTGATATTCAACCATTCTTTCATGAACTTTGGGAATATTCATACAAGGGACTCCCCTTTCATTATGGCTAAGCCCAGTAATTTTCAAAAATTCGCCCTCACCAAATTTCGGCATGCTAGGAACAACTCCTTTTTCAGCGGGCCCGAAGGCAGGGCTCCCAGGAGTATAAATGCGATCAAATACTTCTATTTCTTGTGGAATCTCCACGCTTTCTTCTAAATGAGCGTTGGAAGCCTCCATCATCAGAATTACTGGAACCCGGAACTTCTCAGCCAAATTGAAAGCTTTTATTGTATAGTGGTATATTTCTTGAACTGTTGAGGGGTATAAAACAATATGTTCAGTTCCTCCATGAGGACCCCACCTTACCCCTCTTACCAGCGAAGAGCCAGTACCGGTAGGACGACCGGTACTGGGAGAAGTCCTCTGAACTGCAACAAGCACCATCGGCAATTCATTGATAAGAGCAAAGGCCAAGTTTTCTAACATCCTTTCAAAACCTGGATCAGAAGTAGCTGTCATTACTTTGACCCCAGCCAAAGAAGCTCCGCAAAGAGCAGCCATTGAAGCATCTTCGTTTTCCATTTGAATAAAAAACCCACCAACATTGGGCATTAATCTTTCCATCTCGTGAGATTGTTCTGTGGCTGGAGTAATGGGGTAGCCGGCAAAAAATCGGCAGCCAGCATCTAGGGCTGCCCAAGCACAAGCTGTGTTACCACTTATAAAGTGCTTTCCAGGGCGAAGAGCCCTGACACTTTTCCAGCCTCCTCTGGACAGAGAAGCTTTCTTTACTTGCCCGAGTTGCTCCCAAAATTCGTCAATCAAGCATTCACTTTCTAAAATTATTGCTCCCTCAGGACAAAAATATTTACACAAACCACAATTAGAGCATTGGCTACTCAATTCAGGGACTCTAAGTCTAAATCCTTTGGTACCTATCTCTTGACTTTCTTGGAATACTTGCTTTGGACATAACTTGAGGCATAAATCGCATCCTTTACACCTCTCCTGGTCGATCCTAATTTCTGGCATTTTACCTATGACTCTTTTGCTTATCATTACTTCACAAATCTCCTCATGTCTCCAGATTTGAATGAGAGAGGGCACTTTATTAGTTCTTTAATATTTCCTCTACCAAAGTGCTGATATATTTGGCTATTGCTGGAGCACTAGTCAAACCAGGGGAATCTATGCCAATCAAGTTGATAAAGCCAGGCAAACCCTTGTTACATTCATGATTTATGGCGAAATCCCTAAAATCTTCCCCCTCCGCTTGAAGTTTTGCCCTGATGCCTGCCATCTCAGGCTCTAAATCATCGTATTCTATAGATGGCAAAAATCTTACAACCGACTCATAAAATGCCTTCTTTTGCAAGCTGTCAACTGAGTAATCTATTTCATCAACATAATAAGCGTTAGGACCCAGACGCATTCTTCCAGTAAGATCTAAGGTAACATGAATGCCAGTGCCTCCTTGCCCAGCCTTGGGCACAGGGTATATCAGCCTATTCACCAATTTGCTCTTGCGACTACTGACGCTATAATACTCTCCTTTGCACCAGTGCAGCTTATAGCCTGTTTCGTCTATATCTATTCCAGCTATCCTGGATACTTCATCACTATGAAGGCCAGCGCAATTTATTAAAACCTTGGTTACAAAGCTGAATTTGCCTTGGCTATCTTCCACTCTGACTTTATATCCACCTGATATTTTGTCTATGCCGATGACTTTCGTTTTGTAAGCTATTTGAGCGCCGTTATCTCTAGCTTTCCCAAGGAAGTATCTCATCAGTGCCTGTGAATCTATGATGCCTGTAGATGGGGAGAGGAAAGCGCTAACTCCTATCATATTTGGTTCTAATTGCCTCATTTTCCTGTGGGAGAGCATTTTTAGCTCTACACCATTATCCTTGCCCCTGTTATACAGCTTTTGTAGCTCCTCAGCCTCGGCATCATTGGTTGCTACTATGATTTTTCCTATCCTTTTGTAGCCTATCCCATACTTTTGGCACCAGTCATAAAGAAGGGCATTGCCTTCCAAGCACGTCTTTGCCTTTAAGGAATCTCCCGGATAATAGATACCAGCGTGGATAACCTCGCTATTACGGCTGCTCGCTCCTTGCCCAAATGTTGTGTTCTTTTCCAACACATAAACTTCTCTATCTTCGTTAGCTACTTGTGAGGCTATGGCTAAACCTACCACGCCAGCGCCAACGATGGTTATATCAACTTGATATAAGCATCTCAATTTCTCAGTTACCTAATTTAGTTTACTGCAATTCCAAGGATGTTTATGCTTTAAGAGGGTAGTGAAGATAAAAGCTACCCTCGCCAAGGCAGGGCACTATACATCATTCACCACCTTTTAAGCCTGTAATAATCAGATAGCATTATATCAAAATCGGCTCTTGGAAGCACCTTACTGCGCTGGCTGACCACATAGGTAACACTGTGCCATGTATTTTAGCAACCTCCCTTTCAATATACTCCATAGTGCTAACATAGACAAGAGATTGATGAGGGCGGTTGAAGTTATATTCAGTGGGCCAGCTTGTGCATTATGGTATCAATCTATTTAGGATACTTGATTAAGTGTAGCTGAGACAGAAGTGGTAATCGGTCATTTATAGATTTGTCCTATACTTTTGACAATGATCATAACCTTGACCTGGCAAGTTAGAATTATACTTGTTGCTTCTGTTGGATTGTAATAGCTTCATCATCACTTAATTCATTTCTACTCATCTACTTTATAAATTACATATAATTTCAACTGTGTGAGTAGAAATGAGATGAAGTTAAGCTCATGTATGTATCGGATGAGAAATATTAGTGTGGGAAAGTAAGAACATATTGCATTAGCACTTCAAAGTGACACCGAGATTTACCGATCTATGTGAGTTTGGTGTACGAGGCATTTGTGTACAATAGTCAATCAAATAGATATTTGCATAGATATGTAACAAAACAGGCTTTTGTTGCCTGAGCTAAACAATACAGATTCTTGTTGGGCAAGATTGAACAAACCGCCCTTCTATGACCTATAGGATATGTCCGCTGTAAAACGATCTCCATATTGAGCGTCATGCCTGGTTTCTGGGTTCCTCTGCCCCTTGTCGACTCTTTAAGACCTCCCTGATCGCCGTAATCTTGGCTTTGTCCTGTTTTCGTCCCAATGCCTCGTAAGAGTAGAGTTGGTCAGATAAGGCGGAAAGTGGCAAATGCATTCCCTCAAATTGAAGTATGACTGGCCAAGTTAGCCGAGAGTTAAGATCTTGCCACTTTCCTTTCACCTTCTCCTGGTAATCACCCATCACCTCAACCTTTACGTCGTTAATGACGAACTCACCCAGATGCGACTGTACGGTGTCTGATCGTTGGTATTCGACTGGCTTGACCTCGCAGTCTTTCAATAGGTGGTTTATCCTATATGCACTAGGTTTATCGGTGAGTATATCAATGTCTCCAGGTGTAACATTCACCTCCTGTAAAGCTAGGCTTACGCTGCCACCTAGCACCCAACTTAGATTCAGGCTTCCCAGCCGCTCAGAGAGAATTTTCAAAGCCCCGATTATGCTTTCGCTGATCATAGTAAAGCGTATTATTGATTATCTGCCTTTCGATTGTACTTCTTGGGATGACACTTCGCAACATTTCGGTTATATGAGCAGCAGGAAGAGTCACAATCCGCTATTTAGTGCAACAGGAGTATAGAATGAGTATTGGTGGTTCAGTTACTGATTTCTCTATTTCGCCATTTCTAAAATATTCATAGCTACGTTGTACATTGGAGGATGTTGTTGTTGGTTTTCTATTTGTTGGGACTAAAATCATGGCAATACAGCCTATGGTACCATTTTCCTGTGCTAAACAGCACTCTTTGGTGATTGTATTATTCCCTTTCTCCGTGTATTCTAAATGTTGGCTGGTCGTAATTTCGGCAATCAACATAATTCAAAGGAGGAATATAATGAAACGAGGGAAAATCACTGCTTTATCACTTTGCCTAACTCTAGTTCTCTTACTTGTGGGTGTCTCGCCAGTTATGGCAGCCAAGCCAGATGGTTCCGGAGGGACCCATGACGTAATAGCGCGAAGTAACGGGTTCCCCAGTGGGGAGCATTTCAACCTTAACATCCATGGGAAAAAGGCTGATTACATTGGAGACCCAACTCCAGGTGGAAATTCGGTGTTTATTCTAGAGTATGGCGCATCGACCATCGAATACATTACCAACAAGAAAGCATCACTGACAGAACTCTATGTACTCGACCCGCTTGCTGAGGCATTTGATGGTGATCCAGCAAAAGTCCAACTGCCCTACGAAAAGGAAGGTTATTATGTCTTTGGGAGAATTCTCGGTAAACCCAATAATGGCAACGTTGAGCCGGCCAGCAGCATAATTCTCTATCCTAACCAAGTCATAGGTGCCTACAACGATGTATTGGGCGATCCTGCATTTGGTGATTATACGGGTGACGAAGATGCCCTGTTGGACTTGGGGTTGATCGTTGGACCGAATCTGTATACGACCGAACCTGAAGGATATGTAAGGTTCGATCCTGGAACAACCAAAGGGAAAGGAAAATCCAAAGCAACAAATATTACCGACCTGTTTACCTATACTGGATGGGTTGTGGATAGCGTGCTCGATACGAGTGGCCCCGATGGAGTTCCCGACGGAGTTATTGACACGTATGATATACCTCTTGGTGACTATGACAATGATACCCTAACAGCTCCTGACCAGGACTATAACAACGATGGCTCTGTCAATGAACTTGATGTGGAAGCCTGGTTAACCGACCAGTCACTGCTGCTTTCCCCCACGGCATGGTATTACGATGCTGAGTGGATTCTAAATATTGCTGATTTGGTCATCACGGAGCAGGGTCTTGTAAATGACGGCACGAAACTGCTTCAGGTCAGATTCTATCCTGTAGACACGACTCTGTTTACTCAATAACAGGAATTCTTATCAGAGTATTAGCCATCTAGAAACAAAGGAGAGGCTGGGTTGAATCCAGCGTCTCCTTTGTTTTGCAAGTGAAGCAGAAGGCACAATCGCAAAGTGGTTGTGCTCCTGATGACCTGAACGCTCTTCACTATGTTTTTCTATTGATGTTGCAAAACGAGGGAGTATTTACTATTCTACTACATGCCAGCCGAGTCAAACGCCAAGGCCGAAAGCCATCTGAAAAGTTCTACCTATTGTAACCCCAGATCCATTCAAGAAAAGTTGACTAACGTAACAATCTCTAATCTTAACTGTCTTATTGCACAAAAAGCCAGAATGTGCAATGTTGAGACTTCCCGGTTCCTCATGTTAAGACGGTTTGTGTTTCATTGTACTCGCACGCCGCAAGGCTGCTTCGCTTATCTACAGGCGCCGTTTGGCAGCAGAAGGGAATAGCCATATCAAAAAGACTACATTTGGTATGTAGCGAAGGGACACCAGAAATACTAAAGAGAAATAAGGATAGAATTTGGGGAGGTACAATATAACCGAAAAACTGGGAAGCGGGACAACAAAGGCTTAATACTACTTATTGGCTTTCCCCTTTTTACGAGTTGAAACTGTAATCTTCTTTGGTTTGACCTCCGGCGCTTTGGGAAGGCTAACCTCCAGAACTCCATCACCATAGCTAGCTTCAATTTTTCTGGCATCCACGTTAGAAGGCACAGTTATCGAGCGTGAGAAGCTACCATAAGAACGTTCACAGCAGTAATAATCCTCTTCTTTAACTTCGTCCTCAGCCTTGCGTTCCCCTTTTATGGTCAACGTGTCGCCTACCATTGAGATATCTATATCTTCTTCTGTCATCCCCGGGAGTTCAGCCTTCACCACGAATTGATCCTCTTTCTCGAACACTTCTATGGCTGGTGCCCATCCCATCTCCATCGTGGGGCTGCGTCTCCATGATGAGGGTAGGCGTGACCTGTGAAACAGATCCTCAAAGTGCCGTTCCATCTCCTCCAGCTCACTGAATGGCCTCCACGGAATTAACCCTCTCCCTGGACTCCATCTCTCCATTACCATAAACAACACCTCCTTCGATTTATTGCCCTAAATAAAATCCCGCTTCCCAAATCTTTGGGTATTGAACCATACTGATTCGCATTGTAAAACTACACCATTTTTCTGTCAAATATTAGTGTTTCCCAATACAAAATGAGTCCGAAGGGAGGCATGATCTCTAATTCTGGACCGTGCCAATACGATGCACCACAAACCGTCTTAGCATGAGGCCCCAGGGAAATCTCAACATTGCACATTATGGCTTTTTGTGTAGCCAGGTAACAAAACGCTATTTTATGTAGTACGTCCCCTCTCATAGTCCTAAGCAGCAATTGCTGCGAGATAATTGGTACGCTCACTCACTATGATCTTATGGTGAACGAGAATCTCTTTTATACATAGTCAGGGGCATTTTAGTTGATCAAGCTGGGATGTTTTCCTAGTTAATTACCAGTCTTTTCGGTACTATTCGTATATGATTGTTTTAGAAAATGTCATGGTAGAATAGAATTATGGGTAAGAGACTATCTGGCATTTGGAAATACATCGATAACGCAACGACACCAGCAAGTAGCAATAGGCAGACTAAAATACTGAATGAAAAGCTAGGTGAAATAATCAGATTATTGAGCAGCAGGGGGAAAGACGATGGTGAAGAATAGTAGTTCTACAATAAGAAAACAACCACAAACGAATAAAACCGTTCTGTCTACCATACACTCTGGTGGAGCTGGGGTATCAATAGGTAGAACTTTCTCCACCTCTTTTGCTCTAGTTTACTAAATTAACTGATCCATTCCAAGTCTATTAGTGCGGACATTCTTTGACAACCACCGAGTTTTTGTTTCAAAAAACATTTGAACTCATATTAATAATAATTTCCTATACTATTACCCCTTCGCACTTTGTAGCATAATGCAGTGCTATTCCAATTATTTGATGAGACGATTCGTTAGCTTTATACTATCATTGAGGGCCCAAATGAGTGAAAACAAAATTCTAATTGTAGAAGATGACGCTAGTCTACTAACTACGTTGAAATATAATCTTCAAAAAGATGGTTATAATGTAACTACAGCTATTGATGGTGCTGAAGCTGTAGAAACTGCCCGAAAGGCAAAACCTGATTTAATCATCCTTGATATCATGTTGCCTAAAATGAACGGCTTTGAAGTATGTCGTATCCTACGTAAGGAAATGATTGTGCCCATCTTGATTCTCACTGCTAAGGCTGAAGAAACTGATAAAATTGTTGGACTTGAACTCGGGGCTGACGATTACGTAACTAAGCCCTTCAGTATCCGGGAGTTGCTTGCTCGCGTAAGAGCCATGCTCCGACGAGTTAAGATGATCGAGCCTGCATCGATTGATGGGAAGGCTTCATTGAAAATCAAAGAGCTTGAGATTGATCCTGCTCGACACAGAGCTTCTTTAAGGGAAATGGCTCTAGATCTTACGCCAAAGGAGTTTGACCTGCTGGTTTTCCTTGCAAGTAACAAGGGATTCGTATTTAATCGAGACCAGCTCCTGGAAAAGGTATGGGGTTACGACTACGCAGGTGATACCCGTACTGTTGACGTACATATCCGCTGGTTGAGACAAAAAATTGAGGTCGATCCTCAAAAACCAAAGTATCTTATTACAGTCAGGGGCACAGGTTACAAACTGGAAGGCTAAAAATGTTTCGAAGTATTCAATGGCGCATTACTATCTGGTTTGTTTTGCTTGTCATTGTTGGCATGACAGCTTTAGGTGCTTATCTCACCAGTTCCGTCAGAAATAGCCAGTTAAGCAACTTGCGTGAACAGCTAGAGAATGAGGCAAAAATTACCGCTGAAGTTAGCTCGCCAGATTTCGTCAATCAAGAAATAAATAACCTTGATGCTTTGGCCAAAAAATTGGGAGGTCATATTGATACTCGGATAACTCTAATCGATTTGGATGGGACTGTCCTTGGCGATTCCGATGAAGATCCTTCGACGATGGAGAATCACTCCACACGCCCCGAGATTAAAGACGCCTTATCTTCAGGTGTTGGAGAGAGTACCCGTTATAGCACAACCATTGGAAAGCAGATGATGTATGTGGCTGTTCCCATAACGAGCCAGGGCGAGGTCTTGGGCATAGCCAGAGTTGCTCTTCCACTAACACAAATTGAAAACTCGGTTAATCGCGTTATTTTAAGTATTATTATCGCCATGGCAATGGCTGCCATATTAGTTATTCTGGCGGCTTGGCTGATTGCCAGGATAACAACACAGCCCATCAGAGAACTCACTAAAGTATCTCAACAAATAGCCTCGGGGGAATTTGGCCATAAGATATTAGTGGGGACCAAAGACGAGACGGGTCAGCTTGCTCATGCCTTTAATGAGATGTCAATGAAGCTAAAGGATATGTTAGCTACAATCTCAGAAGATAGAACCCGGTTGTCAAGTATACTTGATAATATGGCTGATGGTGTCATTTTAACCGATAGTGAAGGGAATATCATTGTGACTAACAAAGCAGCTCAAAGCCTCTTTAGTATCAAGGATAATATAGCCCAAGATAGACCTCTAATAGAGGTAGTACGTGAGCATGAGTTGAGTGATCTAATAAACCAGTGCTTGGAAACAGGTCAGGAAAAGACTAGTCAGTTTGATTTCAGCAAACTGAACAGGTTCCTGCGAGCAATTGCCATTCCTATCAACAAAGATAGGCTAGATGGAGTTCTGTTATTGATTCAAGACCTCAGTGAGCTCAGAAACTTACAGACTATGCGCCGTGATCTGGTTGGAAATATATCCCATGAGTTTAGAACACCGCTAACCGGCATAAAGACAATGGTGGAGACGTTACAGGACGGTGCCATTGATGAAAGAGATACAGCTAGGGACTTCCTATCCAGGATTGAGGCTGAAGTAGACAGGATGACGCAATTGGTGGGTGAATTAACGGAGTTATCGCACATCGAAACCGGCAAAGCTGAACTGAAATTGGAGCCCGTGAATCTTAACTTGTTAGCAGAGAAGGTTATGGACCAACTCAAACCGCAAGCTGAACGGCAGAACCTCACTCTGGAGGCAGTGCTTGAAGATGACATTCCATCTTTTCAGGCAGACAAAGAGCGCATCCGACAGGTAATGGTCAACCTTATCCACAATGCTATCAAGTTCAACCGTCCAGGAGGAAGCATTACAACCACAACCGGATATTCTGAAGGTTCAGTTGTTGTTGAGGTGACAGATACAGGGATAGGTATTGCCAAGGATGATTTACCTCACATATTTGAACGCTTTTTCAAATCTCATAAGTCGCGGGCTGGTCAGGGCACTGGTATGGGTCTGGCAATTGCCAAACATATTGTAGAAGCCCATGGAGGTAAGATATGGGTTCAGAGTGAGGAGGAAAAGGGTTCGACTTTTAGCTTTAGCATCCCATCAAAATAGATAATTAAGAATTTAACAAAACTTTAACATGGCCTTAAACTGTCTTTAAACTGCGTCCTCTACACTAAACGATAGAGGAATAACAAGATTGGTTTAAGGCTTTATTTTTAGCCCGCTGAATCAGAAAGAAATAAATAGATATTCGGAGGTTAATTTGTTACAGAAGAAAAAAGGTCTAAAATGGATGTTGTTGAGCGCAGTGCTGTTTACGACGTCGGCAATATTTCTGCTGGGATGTAGTAGTCAACATGGTGATATTTCAAATGGGAATGAACTTTCTGGCTCCATTAAAATTATCGGCTCTAATACAGTAACACCGCTAACTTCGGTCTGGGCTGAGGAATTTATGAAGATACACCCAAACGTAAATATCGCTGTTAGTGGTCCAGGATCAGGAGCCGGTATCGCTGCTCTGATAAATGGCACAACTGATATCTGTCAGGCTTCACGAACTATCAAGCTACAGGAAATTGACCAGGCAAAAGCCAATGGTATAGAATCTTACGAGATACAGGTAGCCACGGATGCCCTTTCTGTAGTAGTGAATCCTGGCAACCCATTATCAGAACTCACTATCGCTCAACTGTCCGCAATCTACACTGGCAAGATAACCAACTGGAAGGAAGTGGGCGGTAACGACGCTCCCATAGTAGCAATCGCACGCGATACCAACTCGGGCACCCACGTTTTTTTCAAAGAACACGTAGTTCAGATGCTTGGATTACCTGCTGAAGATAAAAGTCTTGAGTATGGCAATAAAGTATTGCAGTTGCCATCCACTGAAGAAGGGGTTTCTCAGGTAGCTAATAATCCTAACGCAATCTTTTATCCTGGCTTGGGCTATGTCACTAACGCAGTCAAGCCGCTGGCAATAAAGAAAACGCCAGACTATTTGGCTGTCCTACCCAGTGTGGCCACAGCTCTGGATGGTACTTACCCGATAGCTCGACCACTACTCTACTACACGAACGGAGCACCGACCGGCATTTTCAAGGCTTTTATTGATTATTGTCTGTCAACCGAGGGCCAGGCAGAAGTTACTGAAGTAGGCTACGTACCGCTAAAATAGGATAATAAAATATGTCAGAACAAGAAACCAGAGCTATTTCCGCTGTGGGCCTGAACAAAGGTCTCCAGCGGCGGTGGCGTCTGGGTGAAAAGTTAATTGAGAGCTGGATTTTCCTAGCAGGCATGCTAACGATAGTCGTACTGCTGGGAATAATTGCCCTCCTGTTTAAGGAAGGCCTACCTGCTTTTTGGTACACTCCTCCGTGGGAGTTCTTTTTCGGTACTAGTTGGTATCCTGTTTCGGAGCCGCCGACTTTTGGCATAATGCCGTTCTTTGTGGCTACACTCTGGGTTACTGTGGTTGCTACCGCTATCTCGGTTCCAGTCGGCGTCGCCTGCGCTGCGTATTTAGCTGAGATAGCGCCGGTAAAGGTCAGGGAGACCGTAAAGCCAATTATTGAAATACTAGCAGGATTTCCCTCGATAGTGATGGGCTTTATCGGGCTCATACTCCTATCTCCCCTTGTACAAAGCGCTTTGAATCTTAATACCGGACTCTGCGGACTTAGCGCTGGAATTATGCTATCCCTGATGAGTTTGCCTATTATTATTAGTGTTTCTGAGGATGCCCTTCGTGCTGTCCCGGATGATTTCAGGCATGCTGCCTACGCTCTTGGTTCTACTAAGTGGGAAACAATATGGCATGTCTCTATACCAGGGGCACTCTCCGGAATAACGGCTGCAATTATGCTTGGCGTAGGTCGTGCCATAGGCGAGACAATGACAGTACTCATGGTGGCAGGCGGAGCCCTAGCTGTACCTATTTCCCCCACCGAACCAATGATGCCGATGACGGCAGCAATTGCCTCAGGAATAGGCAACGCTGTACGCGGCGGCCTTCAATATCAAGCATTATTTGCCATTGGCCTCATTTTATTCGTTATAACTCTGGCTGTTAATCTAATTGCTGATAAAGTGCTTGAACGACAGAAAAGGAAATTTGCGAGGTAGTCATGAGAGTAGGATCAATATCAAAACGTCAGTTCTCGCAGCGGACCGCTTTTAGTCTGCTCATCATTGCTACCATTATTGTCGTTATTCCAGTTTTAGTCATTGTTCTCCAAATTATCATAAATGGTGCGAGCGCCATCAGCTGGGACTTTCTGACACAGGCACCATCGCAGGCAGGGAAAGCAGGAGGCATTTTACCTGCCATAATTGGCACATTCTACCTGATGTTGGGAACCATTATCTTTGCGTTGCCTCTTGGTGTAATGGCAGGGATCTATCTCACAGAATATGCCAAGGAAAACTGGCTCACCAAGTCTATCAACCTGGCTATAGTAAACCTGGCCGGTGTACCCAGTATTGTCTACGGACTTTTTGGGCTTGGTGTTTTTGTACTACTATTTCATTTTGGTATGTCTTTACTTTCGGCTAGTCTTACCTTAGCTTGCCAAGCCCTAGCGATGACTGTGACTACTTCAAGGGAAGCAATATTGGCAGTGCCAAGGGAATACAGGGAGGGTAGTCTAGCGGTCGGAGCTACCAGATGGCAGACTATCAGGCATCTGGTGTTACCTCAGGCTATGCCTAGCATCATTACCGGGGCTGTTCTAGCTATGAGCCGTGCTGCCGGAGAAACGGCACCGATACTAGTAGTAGGAGCAGCCTTTCTTCTTCCAGGATTGCCCCAGTCACCCTTTGACCAGTTTATGGCATTACCGTATCACCTATATACAGTGGCTGCTCACGTTCCCGGCATGCCTAAGAATACGATTTGGGGTGTTGCCCTCGTTCTATTGATAGTTGTCCTATCATTCAATGTTCTCGCCACGATTATTAGATTAAGAGACCGTCAGCGGAGGTTTAATGCATGAAGATGAATTCTGTGTTTTCAAACGGCAAAGTAATTGATCAAAGCAAGACAAAGCTTAGAACAGGGGAGGTTAATCTATATTATGGCGGCTTCCAAGCATTGAGGAAAATTAGCCTAGAGATACCTGAACATGCCATTACCGCAATCATTGGGCCGTCAGGCTGTGGTAAGTCGTCATTCCTTCGCCTTTTCAATCGCATGAATGACCTTATTGTTGGAGCTAGGGTGGAGGGAGGAGTTGAACTTGATGGTATCCCGATCTATCACAAGGCTATCGATGTTGTAGAATTGAGAAAACGGGTAGGTATGGTATTTCAGAAGCCCAACCCATTCCCAATGTCAGTATTCGAGAATGTGGTTTTCGGCCCAAGAAGACACGGGAAGCGTAACCTTGGAGAGCTTGAAGATATCGTCGAAAAAAGTCTTCACCAGGCAGCATTGTGGGATGAGGTTAAAGATAAACTCGGGCAATCTGGCTTCTCTCTTTCGGGAGGACAGCAGCAAAGACTATGTATCGCCCGTGTATTGGCTGTCGAACCCGAGGTTATCTTAATGGATGAACCTTGCAGTGCCCTGGACCCGGTGGCTACCCTTAAGATTGAGGACTTGATGAGATATCTAGCCGAGAACTACACTATCGTCATCGTCACACACAATATGCAACAGGCGGCAAGGGTATCAGATATGGCGGCTTTTATGATGATGGAAGATGATAGAGCTGGTGTCTTGGTAGAATACGGGGCGACATCTGAGATCTTTACCAACCCCAAAGATAAACGTACTGAGGATTATATTACTGGTCGCTTTGGATAAGCCGAAGGAGGTTTTAGAATGGAAATAAGGACAACCTTCCACAAAAGATTACGAGAAATTCAGGATGATGTTCTCGCCATGGGGAGCATGGTAGAGAATGCCACCAGTCGTTCCATTGAAGCATTGAAAGAGAGGGACATAGATAAGGCACACGAGATAATAGCTGATGACGTTAAGATAAATAAAAAGCGATTCAATATTGAGGAGAAGTGTGTCCAGTTGATTGCTACTCAGCAGCCCATGGCCAGTGACCTGCGTACTATTATCTGCATCCTGAATATGATTACCGATATAGAACGAATCGGTGACCACGCTGAGGGTATTGCGAAGATCGTGGTAATGATCGGTGATGAGCCTCCCTTGAAACCACTTATTGATATACCCCGTATGGCGGATAAAGTAAATGATATGTTACATCGCAGCCTTGATGCCTTGATAAATCGGGACGCTGATGCAGCCAAGCAGATTGTTAGTGAGGATGATGAGGTTGACAGCCTTTATGATCAGGTATTCCGTGAGTTGCTTACTTTTATGGCTGAAGAACCTAAGACTATCACACGAGCTACTCGTCTGATATGGGTTGCCCATAATTTAGAGCGTAGCGCTGATAGGGTAACCAATATCTGCGAAAGAGTGGTATACATGGTAACAGGGAAGATGGAGGAGATAGGAGCTTCGAAGTATTAAACAACGAAGTGGTTTATATGAATGACCACTTCATGGCAATATCTTGAACACTTTTTAGCAACTACAGAACACCAAAGTTCACTTAAAGAGATGGTGGAGCTGAGGGGATTCGAACCCCTGACCTCCTCCGTGCAAGGGAGGCGCTCTCCCAATTGAGCTACAGCCCCAAGGCTAGTTAGCTATTATATCAAAACATCCTGTAGCAACGATAATTTACCGAAAGTATGCCAACTCCCACAAAAAATTCGGCCTCCTATCTTAACTGCCAGGCCTTATTAAGGGGATATGGGCAGCACAGAGTGGACATTCGTCAGCCCTGTAAACTACTGCTGCGCTACGCACGCAACTAAAGAGGGGCACGCCAAAATCTATTTCTCCTGCGCTGCGGTTGACAAGCACTCCAACACCAATAACAACTCCACCAAGTTTGCGCACAGCGTTCATCGTTCCTCTGATTGAGCTGCCTGTAGTCAGGATATCATCAACTATAAGAACTCTCTCGTCAGGTGCGATGTTAAAGTCACGACGGAAAACCCTTATCCCCTCCTCTTTTTCAGCAAAGATGCCCTTTACTCCCATCTGGCGAGCAGTTTCGAAAGCGACTATAATGCCACCAGTGGTTGGTCCGGCAATCAGTTCTACTTTTAGTTCTAGCTCCTTAAAATATTGTGCAATAAGCTGACACAATTTTTCAGTATAATTGGGGTATTGCAAGATGCGAAACTTCTCCCAATATACGGGTGAGTGTAATCCAGAGGTCAGTAAAAAATGCCCTTCTTTTACGGCTCCAGCCATTTCAAATATCTTCATTGCTTCATCGCTCAAGTTACACCTCCCACTTAGTCATAAATTAACCTGTTCTGACTAACTCTGGATAGTCATAATGCTCTACCTGTCCCCAGCTCCCCAAGGGCCAGTAAGTAAACCATGCTTTGCCAATGATGTTGTCGCGAGGCACCGTGCCCCAGCAATGCGAATCATTGCTACTGTTACGATTATCGCCGAGTACGAAGTACTCGTCCTTGGGAACTTTTTTAGCTTGCATGGTATAGCGTGGTGGCTCCTTAACATACTCTTCTCCTATGAGGATGCCATTGATGAAAACCTTGTTATTTTTAACTTCTACGGTTTCACCTGGCAGGGCAATAACTCGTTTAATAAACGGGACTTCTGCCTTAATTTGCCCAGGCGGCCAAAATATAATCACCTCACCGCGTTCAGGGTCCGAGAAGACATAGCTCACTTTCTCTACCATGACCAAATCACCATCTTCTATACCGGGCAGCATGCAAAAATGTTGTACCTCATAGCCCTGTACCGTAACTTTAACGGAAGCGAAGATAGCAATGGCTATGAGTATAGTTATGCCAATTTCGCGCATGGCTCTCATCATCGAAGGATATTCTAGCATAAACCAAAAACAAGCTTATTGTGCTGGCTGATCACATAGGTAACACTGGGCTACGGGTTTTAGCAAGTTCCCTTTCAATATTCTACACAGGGGTAAGATAGATAAGAGACTGATGAGGACGGGTGAAGTTATGTTCAACAAGCCACCTGGTCAGCCTGTGATCAAATTCTTCGGAGTCTAGAGATAGATTGAATTTGTAGAGCTATTCATACTCCGGTGCCTGTAGTGAACCTCTGAAGCTGGGCAGGCTAAATTAGAAAAGTTTGGCAGGAACAGGATATTCTGTGGAATCTGTTTGCCATAAAGGTGCGCCCCGGAATTAGAAATCATCCCTCCCTCCAGGCTCATCTTGTATTGGAAGAGATTCCCTATATTGATTCGTGTGAAGAAGTGATAGAATAGTGGGAACCTGGTTTAAAGAAAGGATAAGCGAAGTTTTCTAGGCACAATGCCTTTTTCGGGAATACAGATGAAGACCATATCTTTAACGATCGATGGCAAGGAGATAGCTGCTCCAGAAGGTAAGAATCTTCTTTGGGTAGCTCTTGACCATGGTACCTACATACCAAATCTTTGTGCCATTCGGGAAAACAGCGAGCCTTCTGCCTCGTGCCGTCTCTGTTTTGTAGAGATAGAAGGCAAGGCCAAACCGGTTACGGCGTGTACTGTGCTGGTGGCAGAAGGAATGGTGGTTAATACCAAAGGGGCCAAAGCCTTGAGTTTAGCTCGGACCTCCTTTGAATTACTCCTGTCAAGTCTACCTGTAGATTGTGCCCACTGCCCGAAGAGTGGCCGCTGTGAAGTACAGAGGGTCGCCAAGCATCTTGGTATAAAATTCAACACAAAGCGTTTCACAAAGATTATACGTGACCTGCCCGTGGATTCTAGCAGCCCAGTATTCATTTATGACCCGAATAAGTGTGTACTTTGCGGCAGGTGCGTTTGGGTATGCCAGGAGAAACTCGGCCTGGGGGTTATTGCCCTTGGCTATCGTGGCTTTGGGCGAGTGGTCACCACTTTCGGAAACGTACCTATCGCCGAATCCGGTTGCACAGGCTGTGGTGAGTGTGTTAAAGTCTGTCCTGCTGGCGCTTTAGTGTTCAAGGAAGCGAGTTGACACAAAACGTGTTCTTTCAATCGAATGATGAGTTTCGTAAATCAAAAGCTTGGGGGGAAGGGTGATTGTCATCGGTGAGAATATACATGTTATAGCGGGGGCAGTAAATCAGGCCATAAAAGTGCGTGACTCCAACACAATTCAGGATTTGGCCAGAAGTCAAGTTCAAGCTGGGGCTGGTTATCTCGATTTGAATCTTGGGCCATTAACTAAGAATCCTCAAGAGACTATACAATGGGCAATAAGCACAGTTCAAGACGTCACCAACTTGCCTTTGTCCCTTGATACCATGAACACTATAGCCATGGAAGCAGGCCTGTCTCTTTGCAACAAAAGACCTTTGATCAACTCTGCTTCTGGGAAGAAAGACTCGAAAGAACAGATGCTCCCCCTGGCCAAGAAATATGATTGTGATGTGGTAGTTTCGGTTATTAACGACAGTGGCATGCCTCCGGATGTGGAAATGAAGACGGAGAGCATCATGGACACAGTGGCTTATGCTAACGAGCTTGGAATTCCTAATGAGGACATCTGGGTTGACCCCATAGTTTTGCCTGTAAGCACTGCTGGTGAAGGGCAATGGTTTGCTCAGGCCTCTCTGGAATTCATCAAAATCATCAGCGAGGTTTTGCCAGGGATAAAATCAACGGTGGGACTATCAAATATATCAAATGGGGCACCAAAGGAACTTCGCCCACTACTCAATCGCACCTACCTGGTAATGCTACAGAGGTACGGACTCTATTCTACAATCGCTGATCCTTTGGATAAAGAACTTATGAGTTTGATTAGAGGGGAGACGCCAGATGTGGTCAACCTTATTCATAAAGTTATGGATGGAGGGGAGATAGACGTTTCTGCTCTCTCTCAAAAGGAAGTTCACTATGTAAAGACAGCCAGGGTCCTTACAGGCGAAGTTCTGTACTCCGATGCCTGGCTTGAGTAAGGAGATGGAAAATGGAATACAAAGCGCCAGTCGAGTCCAATAGCGGGATAGTAAATGTAGTGACTCTGGGCAAACCAGGGGGGAAAACCGCAAAAATTGGAGGGGAAAACATTTTGCCCTTCCATTTTTTTGATGATGGCTCATGGCCGAATCCACCGATATTTGCTCTACAGATCCTTGACCGCGAGCCACCTGAGAGCTTACCCACCTTTCTATATGAGCCCTTCAAGGATGCGCTGCATGATCCTGCAAAGTGGGCTAAGGAAGTTGAGGAATTTGATTATGTAGACGCGATACAACTTTATCTCCTAAGCACCGACCCTGCAGATCAGGATTCAACTCCTGAAAAGGCGGCCGAGACGACAATAAAAGTGGCCGAGGCAACAAACCTTCCTCTGATTATTTACGGTTCTGGGGACCCTGACAAAGATGCTAAAGTTCTTCCTGCAGTTTGTGAAGCAGTTGATGGTATGAATTATCTCATAGGGCCAGTGCAAAAGGAAAACTATGAGGTGGTGGGAAAGGCAATTCTAGAACATGAGCTTCTGCTTAGCGCCCAAACTCCTATGGATATCAATCTACTCAAGGAGCTCAATGTAAAATTAGGCCACTTCTTCCCTTTAGAGAGGATCGTTATTGACCCTTTAAGCCCAGCATTGGGTTACGGCATAGAATATACTTACAGCCTAATGGAGAGGATAAAGCAGCTTGGAGAAATCATCAAAGATAAAATGACGCAGATGCCCATGATTGCTGATTTCGCCACCGAAGTGTGGAGAACAAAACAGGCCAGGGAGAATGAAGAACAAGGGATACTCTGGGAAGCAATGACTTCACTTGCCCTCCTTACCGCTGGGGCAAATATCCTGACTCACAGGCACCTCAAGTCTATGAAACTAGTCAAGGAAATGTACGAAAGCGAGGTTAAACAATGGCAGAAGTAGTAGAAGAGCTAACTAGGAAGGAAAAGGAAATTCGAGAGATCATAAAGGCCGAGATTCCATGGGAGCCTGTCGGCCCTACGCCAATGCCAGAAATCCCAGACCTTAGATCATGGGATATGAGGCTGCTTAAGACTTACAAGCCCTGGTATGCTCCATTCTGTGATCTCTGCTGTCTTTGTACTTATGGGAAGTGTGACCTTAGCCAAGGAAGGAGAGGGGCTTGTGGCATTGATATTGCCACTCAGCAGGCGAGGCTAATCTTGCTGGGCTGCCTGATGGGTTGTTCAGCCCATGCAGGTCATGCTGGCCATATTATTGAATATCTGATTGATAAATATGGACCTGAGAAGAAGATAGACCTAGGCACATTTGTTGAGGTGGAGTGCCCTAACATAAGGACGGTTCTGGGATTGAAGCCGGAGACTTTGGGCGACCTTAAAGTCGCAGTTGAATACGTATATAAGGAAATTACCCATCTTCTAGACTCGACCCACTTTGGACAGGAAGGGAGTTATCTAGATTATGAGTCGAAGGCTCTTCATGCCAGCATGCTTGACCATGTAGGAATGGAGGCAGCAGATGTAGCTCAGATTGTGGGCTTCAATTTCCCCACCTCGGTTGCCGATACGCCTCTGGTAGATATGGGGTGGGGCTCGGTGGATAAAACAAAGCCAGTGATCCTGGTGGTAGGACATAACCCGGCAACTTCAACTACTGTAATTGATTATCTCAGGGAAAATAACCTCTATGATAAGGTAGAAGTTGCAGGGATATGTTGTACTGCATTGGAAACAACCAGATATTCCGACCGGGCGAAGGTCATTGGGCCTCTTTCCAGGGAGCTTTTCTTTATAAAAAGTGGCATTGCGGATGTAGTCCTGACTGATGAGCAGTGCATTCGGGTTGATACCCCCCAACAAGCCTCGGCAGTCGGCTCGCGTGTTATTGCCACCCTGGATAAGGCCATGTATGGGCTTGAGGATGTCACTGACAAAGACACTGATGAGATAGTGAAACGGATGGTGGAGAACAAAGAGAATGTCGCCATCTTAGAGCCCAAGAAAGTGGCGCAGGTGGCGGCAGAGGTAGCGGTAAAGATTGCTCCTCAGCGCAGGAAGGAATGGATAAGCGACGAAGAGGCTAAAGAGCTGGCCAAAAAATGCACCAATTGCGGCATGTGTGAGCGAGTATGCCCCAACCTCTTTAGTATAGGAGGCGGCATAGTTGAGGTAGCTAAAGGTAATCTTGAGCCCATTCGAGAGCTCTTTAATCAATGCATCGGTTGTGGAAAATGCGAGGAGGAATGTCCTCAGGACGTCCCCATCTTCAAGATAATGCAAGTAGCGGCGAGCAAGGAGACCTGGAAGGTAAGAGTTGGCCGCGGCCCGGTTATGGATACCGAAATCAGAAATGTAGGAGCCCCCATAACTCTAGGAACAATTCCTGGGGTTCTGGCTTTTGTTGGTTGCTCCAACTACCCAGATATAAGGGACGTAGCCGAGATGGTAGATGAGTTCGCCAAGCGCAAATACATCGTCACCCTTACTGGGTGTGCCGCTATGGTAGCCGGAATGATGAAGGATGACGAGGGCCGGACTGTTTACGAGAAATACCCGCCTGATTTCGAGGCTGGTGGGGTGCTGAATATCGGCTCTTGCGTTTCCAACGCCCATATCTCCGGAGCAGCAATAAAAATAGCCAATGTTTTCGCTGCTCTCCCTTTGAGAGCGAACTATGAGGTAATGGCTGACTATGTCCACAACCGCGTAGGCGCCTGTGGCGTAGCTTGGGGAGCTATGTCCCAGAAGGCAGCCTCAATCGGGACCGGATTCAATCGATTAGGTGTCCCAGTAGTCCTGGGGCCTCATTCCTCTAAATATCGCCGACTCTACCTTTCAAGAAAGGAAGAAGATGATTGGACAGTCATGGATGCCAGAAAGAAGGAGATGGCCGACACCCAGGAGCCTTCTCCTGAGCACCTAGCTTACGTATGCGAAACCAAGGAGAAAGCTATGGTGATGATTCCTAAGCTCTGTATAAGAAAAAACGATACTCCCCAAGGGAGGTCAATAAAGCTCAATCATTACATCTCCCTGTATAAGAAATACATGGGGGGTAGTCTTCCTGAAGACGTCCATCTCTTTATTAGAAGAGATGCTGATATTCCTCTCGTTTATAAGAAAGAAGTAAGGGCATACTTAAAAGACATTGACTGGCAGCCTAAGGAACCTGTTGGACTTCCTACCTTAATCGGGACTTATCCCACTAAGGTTCCTCTGGATGCAGTCATTCACTAATTACCCCAGATCAAGTTAAAGGAGGGAAAAATGGCTGTAGTACCGTTTCACAGAGTAAACGTCCTCACCGGAATAAAGGCAAGCCGGATAATAGAGGATCCAGTGCAATGTGCTGACCTAATCTTGAAAGCCAGGAGGCCTCTGCTTATCCTCGGTGCGAAGCTGATTGAATGGTCAGTTGATGGGAAGCTCGCCCTGGAGTACGTTTTAGACTTGGCTAGGGCTACTGGAATTCCGACGTGCGCTACAGCACATGTTAAGGGGAAGATGGTAGAGCTTGGGGTTATCCCAGAGAGTGTCTATGATGTGGTGGAGATAGTAAACGCACTGAAGGATCCTGATTGGCGAGGAGTAAAGAAGGGGGGGAACCATGACTTGGTTATCTTTCTTGGTGTAAGGAGCGACCTGGAGGAACAATGCCTTTCCGTTCTCAAACATTTCGCCTACAAGCATTTGAAAACCATGACCCTCGACAAATATTACTTTCCCCATGCGAATTATTCCCTTCCCAACTTCAGGAAGGACGCGCAATGGAGGGAATTTTTGGAAGAATTAATAGCTAATTTGAGAAAGGAGAGATAACAGATGGAATGGCATTCAGACATCGGGCCACAATACGAAGGCGAAGTGGTAAGGAAGGAAGACCTGTGGATCGAGTTTGGTGGCCCTAAAGTAGATCGCAAGTTTGAGCTTTGCAGATTAAAGGGCCCCGAACAGATTGAGCATGAGAAGGTAGAAATCATCGGCAAGGATATAAACGAAATGGAGGAAGGAGGGAGTTACCCTATAGCTATTATAGTAGATGTTGCTGGAGAACAACTTGATGAGGACGCGCTGCCAGTTCTTGAGAGAAGAATTCACATGTTCGCCAGTTATATTGAGGGTTGGTATCACATGAATCAAAGAGCGGATATGTGGATAAGAGTGAACAAAACTGCCGCCAAAAAAGGCTGGGCTACGTTAAAGGAATTTGGAGAAATACTTAATTTTCTCTACACATCGGAAATGGATATTATCGAGAAAATCCAGATTACTCTCATCACAGACCCGGATTCCATAGAGAAGCTTTACCCTGAGGCTCAAGCAGTCTATGCTGCCAGAGATCAAAGGGTGCTGACTCTCCATGATGAGGATGTAGATACATTCTACGGTTGCGTTCTCTGCCAAAGCTTTGCGCCAACTCATGTCTCCATCATATCTCCGGACCGAATTGGCAATTGTGGAGCCATAAATTGGTTCGATGGCAGAGCAGCCGCCAAAATTGACCCCGAGGGCCCTATATTTGCTATCCCTAGGGGGGACCTCATAGATCCCATAAAGGGCGAATATGCTGGAGCCAATCAGGTGGAACGTGAAAGATCCCTCGGCACCTATGACAGAGTCTATCTTTACAGCGCTTTTGAGCACCCTCATACCTCTTGCGGCTGTTTTGAGGCCATCGTTTTCTATATTCCAGAGGTAGATGCTTTTGGAATAGTGCATCGAGAATTTAAGGGTAATACTGTGATTGGGGAGACCTTCTCCCACATGGCTGGCGAGACCTCCGGGGGAAGACAGGTGGAGGGGAGGTTGGGAACAGGACTGGAGCAGATAAGGTCGCCCAAGTTCATCCAGGCAGACGGAGGGCTTCACAGGATGGTCTGGATGCCGAAGGAAATAAAGGAGAGGTATCGGGAAACGATTGAGGCCAAGGGCCTATGGGATAAGATAGCCATCGAGGAGGATGTAGCAGATGTGGACCAGCTTCTAAAATGGCTGGACGAGCATCAACATCCATGGTTAATGGGGCAAGTTGAACTCCCCACATAAAAACTTGGCTTAAGGAGGTATACTATGCTAGTTTCAGGATCACAGCTTGTAAAACTGCTCCCTAACAAGAGGCCATGCCGTGACTGCGGTTTTCCCACATGTTTTGCCTTTGCCATGAAGCTCGCTTCAGGAGGAGCAACTGTAGATAAATGTCCACACCTCTCTCCTGAAATAAGAGCCAAGATAGAGGAGCTTCTGATTCCGCCCATGAAGCTCGTTATCATAGGCACCGGCGAAAATAAGCTTGAAATTGGCAATGAAGAAGTGATATACCGCCATGAAAAGACATTTGTCCATGAACCAGGGATTGCTTTACTCGTCTCCGACAAGTGGAGTGATGAAAGGATTCAGGGGGCGATAAGCAGAATAAAGGAACTACACTATGCTTGGGTAGGAACGATGCTACATGCAAACCTTCTAGCCCCTTACTTCGAATCGGGCGATAAGTCCAGATTCATAGCGGTGGTAAAGAGGCTTCGCGAATCAATTGACTTGCCTTTGGTTATAATCTCAGAGGATACGGAGGCTTTATTTGCCGCCAGAGATATATGTGCCGACAGGCAGCCCTTAATCTACCCCATAACTCAAGGAAATATAGATGCAGCAATCCCCAAAATCAAAGAAAAACCTACCCCGGTGGGTGTTCGAGCTGAAAGCGTAGAAGGATTGGTGTCTTTGACTACTAAACTAAAGACTTCGGGTGTCGACGACTTAGTTCTGACCTCTGGGGCTAAGACTATGGTGGAAGCTATAAAAAACCAGACCCTTATTCGCCGAGCAACTCTAAAGCAAACGTTCAGGCCACTCGGTTACCCCACCATGGCATTCCCTTGCTTCATGGCTAGAGATAATCCACTGAAGGAAATACTTATCGCTTCCCAATATATAAACAAATATGCTGGCATCATTGTCCTTTCCAACCTTGATCCGAATCATATGCTTCCGCTTCTAGTACAACGACTTAACATCTACACCGATCCTCGGTTTCCCATGGCAGTAGAGGAAAAATACTATGAGATAGGAGAACCCAATGAGGAATCTCCGGTTCTAATGACCTCAAACTGGGCTTTGACTTATTTCGTGGTAAGTTCAGCAATTGAGTCCACTAAGATTCCGGCATTCCTCCTGGTACAGGATGCAGAGGGTCTTGGTATCCTGACCGGCTGGGCAGCAGGCAAGATCAGTGGCAGTACCATAGCTAAGCTGATTAAGAATTGCGGAATTGAAGAGAGAGTGAGGCATAGACAGTTAGTTCTCCCAGGGAGAATAGCAAGAATTTCAGGTGCGACAATGGAAGCTCTGGATTGGAAGTGGGAAGTCACAGTTGGTGTTAGAGAAGCGACTTCGATAGGAGCCTTCCTTCCTACATATGCTAAGGAACTCAAGGGGAAGATAGCCGCAGGGAAGGCAGTTCCAGAGTGAGGAAAGAGAAGTCTGTAACCGAGCAGTTAAAGGAGGTATTAACCTCTGATAGAAAAGAAAGAAAGAACTTAATCTCTCTACTGCAGGAAATCCAGGGAAGCCTGGGATACCTTCCCCGAGAGGCGATGACAGAGCTGGCCAAGTTCTTGGAAATACCAGCAGTCCGGGTTTATTCAGTGGCCACTTTCTATAATCAATTTCGTTTTACACCTATAGGAAAATATCCCACCCAGGTTTGTCTGGGAACTGCCTGCCATTTAAGGGGAGGTAAGCTTATCTTACAGGAATTTGAGAGACAGTTAGGAATTAAGGTAGGCGAGACTAGTGAAGATGGCAATTTCAGCTTGGAAAGGGTAGCTTGCATGGGATGCTGTATGCTTGCGCCGGTAGTGAGGATAGATGACAGAACTCCAGCAGTAAAAATAGGAGATAAAATGTATCCCAAAATGACACCCTTTAGAGTAGATGAGATCTCAGTGTCCTACAAGCAGGAAATTGAAAAAGAGCGATCGGAGGAAGAGTAAATTCCGCAGTAGATTTCCCATCATACCCTCTTTTGACCTTCAATCCTGGTTAAGCTACAGCTTGCCTAACAAGATGAAGGGCTTGAAGAAACCCATGGTGGTATTAGCATGACTTTCAAGGACCTCACAGACAGGGCGAAATCCGAGTGGGAAGCTTTACAAAGCGGCACTCATATTCTCGTTGGCACGGCTACTTGTGGCAGGGCAGCCGGTGCTATGGAGACTGTTAAAGCGTTTGAAGAAGAACTAAAACGACGGAATATCGAAGTTAAGGTTATCGAGGTCGGCTGCATGGGACTATGCTATGCCGAGCCTTTGGTCGCCATCTCTAGGCCTGAGTCCTTGCGTGTGGTATACCATCACATAACTCAGGAACTTATCCCTCGACTTGTAGAAGGGTACATCATCAACAACGACCCTTGCCTTGAGCTTGCTTTAGGCACGTTCGAGGTGGGGGAGAAGGGAGAAGCTCCCTATATACCAGAACTTCCCCGATTTGAAAAGGAGCTTCGCCTCGTGTTGCGCCTCTGCGGCTATATTGACCCCGGGAACATAAACCACTACATCGCCAATGATGGCTACAGGGGATTAGAGAAGGCCTTAAAGATGCGACCTGAGGAGATAACCGAGGAAATTAAGAAATCGGGACTTCGAGGGCGAGGCGGTGCGGGGTTCCCTACTGGCCTGAAATGGGAGATTTGTCGTAGCTACTCTGCTACCCCAAAATATATAGTATGCAATGCTGATGAGGGCGACCCTGGTGCATTCATGGACCGAATTGTTTTGGAAAGCGACCCGCAGCAGGTTATAGAAGGGATGATTATCGGTGGTTATGCCATAGGAGCTGAAGAAGGCTACATCTATATTCGTGCTGAATATCCTCTAGCTGTTGAGCGGGTAAAGATCGCCTTACAACAGGCGGAGGAGCTGGGTTTCTTGGGGAATAACATACTCAGCAGTGGCTTTAGCTTCCATATCAATGTAGCTGCTGGAGCTGGCGCTTTCGTCTCTGGCGAAGAAACGGGATTGATGGCTGCCATTGAAGGCGAGAAAAGTGAACCAAGGCCAAGGCCACCGTATCCGGCGGAGTCTGGGTTGTGGGGCAAACCTACTGCTTTGAATAATGTAAAGACCTTTGCCAATATCCACTTGATAGTTGACAGAGGAGCCGATTGGTTCGCTTCAATCGGCACTGAAAAAAGCAAAGGTACGGCACTGTTTAGCTTGGCAGGTAAGATCAAAAATTCCGGACTTACCGAGGTACCTATGGGGGCAACGATACGTGAGATAGTTTATGGCATTGGCGATGGAATTATCAATGATAGAAAATTTAAAGCAGTGCAGCTTGGAGGCCCCTCGGGCGGTATGATTCCAGCGAAGCTGCAGGACACGCCTATAGATTTTGATTCACTCACCTCAATCGGTTCAATGATGGGTTCAGGAGGATTTGTTGTTATGGACGAGGATGACTGCGCCGTTGATGCAACGTGTTTCTTCGTCGATTTCATCACAAAAGAGTCATGCGGCAAGTGCACTCCGTGTAGAGTGGGCAATCTACAGATGCTCAAAGTTCTAGAGAACATTACAAATGGCAAAGGTAAGATGGCAGATATTGACTTCCTGCTCGAGCTGGCGGAGGATATCAAGGATGGATCCCTTTGTGCCTTGGGAAGAACAGCACCTAATCCTGTTATCACCTCCATCCGCTACTTTCAAGATGAATACGAAGCCCACATTTTAGAGAAGCGTTGCCCTGCGAAGGTGTGTACTAACCTTACAGCTTATTTCATTCTTCAGGATAAATGCGACAGGTCGTGTGAGCACTGTGTCCTAACTTGCCCTACCGAAGCCATCGTGGGCGGAATGGGAAAGATCAAGCATATTGATCAGGAGAAATGCGTAAATTGCGGTACCTGTAGGGATGTCTGCCCTCCAGAGTATGACGCGGTAGTAAAATTGTCACCGATTAACTTGCTTCCCCTAGAGGATTCTGCCGCTAAAGAAAAGGCAGTGGTTAAAGCCATAGAAGAAAGTGAGATCTAAATGACTCGAAAAATTATTTCTACTGGTAGGGGAGGGGCAGGCAAGTCAACCTTCGTGGCTTTAATTGTTAGATACTTAAAGCCTCCCACACTTCTTGTCGACCTTGATCCTGACCTTAGCCTAGCCGATATGCTTGGGGCAGATTACCGTAAGGAAAAGAAAAGGACGGTTTCGGAAGCACTTTATGAGGTTATTGAAACAAGGAAAAGAGGGGCAAAGGTTTCAACGCCCACACAGGAACTGATGGGATCTTTGCTATGGAGCGATTGCTTGTATGAGGATGTAGGTTGGGATCTTATCACGCTGGGGACAAAGCTCACTGAAGGCTGTTATTGCCCCCCAGATGAGCTGCTTAGGAGAACTATCCCTAAACTAGCTAGGAATTATACCAATGTAGTAATAGATTCACCAGCCGGGGTGGAGCACTTGAATCGGAATATAATCTCTGATATAGACGACCTGTTCGTCATCTGTGACCCCTCTGAAAAATCTTTAAGACATATAGCTAGAATCAAAAAAATCATAGAGGCAGTAGGGATTAAATACAATCGCTTTTACCTGGTGGCAAATTACGAATTTGATGAAGGAACAGAGGACTATCTGCGAAACAGTGGCGAAACCTATCTCGGCAAGATAGACTATGACGCTAACCTGGAGCAATATAACTTACAAGGGAAGCCTCTTCTAGAACTCCCTGAGAATTCACCTGCTTGCTTATCTGTAAAGAGGATTTTGACAAAAGGAGGTTACGGATAATAATGTATTGATGAGCTCAGCAGTATGTGCTTATTATTTTGTCTTGCACAAGCAGAAAATTATGAAAGAGAAACGCCTATACTGGTGTCCTTTTTGCCACCGTAACGTCTCATTATGGGAAACGAAAAGTGGCGAGCTATTATGCCCTCGATGTGGCAGAGAAATACTTAAGGTAACAGATGATGGCAAGATTGTGACAATTAAGGGGAAGGATTTCCTTAATCAATAAATGGATGCACAGCAAAAAGCTTGTAGCAAAGGAAAGGAGATAGAAAGCGTCCTGAAATTTTCTGAACAAGCACAACTTTGAAAAAGGAACAATATATGGGCAGAGTAATCGTTTCTACAGGAAGAGGAGGTGCGGGGAAATCCACCTTTGCGGCCTTGGCCAGTAGCTATTTGAGACCACCGAGATTGCTAATAGACCTTGACCCTGATGAGAGTCTAGCCAACATGCTGGGAATAGATTTGAGCGAAAAGGGAAAGAAAACCATCTCAGGCGCACTCCACGACATCTTGCACGAGAATAAAACAGTTGGACGCACAGGATATAATCTTCTATCAAATATACTGCCGTCCCTGATTCAAAGTGATTGTCTATATCGGGGACCCGGATTGGACCTTATCACCTTAGGAACAAAATTCACTGTGGGATGTTACTGTGCCCCGGATGCAGTGCTCAAGGACCTTATCCCTACCCTGGCTAAGAATTACAAGGAGATACTAATAGATTCACCAGCTGGGCTGGAACATTTCAACCGCAAGGTAGTAATGGATATAGATGACTTATTCATAATTATGGATCCCTCTGAGAAATCCATAAAACATATAGAAAGAGTCACAGCAATCACCAAAGAATTAAAGGTTAGCTATAAGCATCTATACCTCTTGGGGAATTACAGATTTACTGATGACACAGAAGAATATGTGCAAAATTTTGGAGAAGCTTATTTAGGGAAGATAGAGTATGATTCCAATGTAAGACAATACAATTTGGAAGGGAAAGCTCTTTTCAAGTTACCTGAAGATTCACCTGCCTCCCTATCTGCGAAAGGAATTTTAGTGAAGGCAGGCTATGAAATTAGAGATAGAGAGTGAGCGTAAGGCCTGGCAATTGAGAGTTGCCTGTAAAAGCGAGAGAGGAGACACTGCCTCCAGATTATGACTTGCTACCATCTCTAAGCCTGCACAACAACACATTGATGGCTCCTGTTCCCGTATGTTAAAATGATTTTCAGCAACTATAAATTGACAAATTGTTGAGGAGGTGGCAGCAATGGTATCGGTTGAAGTGCTAAAACATTTCCAATTGTTTGAAGGTTTAGATGAAAATGAGCTAGGGCAAATAGTTGAGCTTTGTAAGGAGCGCAGTTATGAAGAAGGCTCTATTATTTTCACAGGGGGCATACTTGGCCCGCACAACCCAGCAGCAGAAATTTATCTTCTCAAAAATGGCGCAATTGACATACAAGTTGAATTTGTGATTTATGACCTAGAAGCAAAGACAACCATCTATACAGTGAAGAAAGGTGAAACCTTCGCCTGGTCAGCTTTGGTATCACCATATAAACTGACAGCTTTGGCCAGATGCCAGGTAAAGAGCGAGGTCATCACCATAAACGGCAAAGATTTGATGAATGTCTTGGAGAAGAACAATTGTATAGGATTCGTGGTCATGCGTAACCTCAGTAAAGTCATAAGTCTGAGATTGGCTGCTACCATGACAGTGCTGAGACATCAAATCCAGAGAACCTCTACGAGAAAGGAGTAGAAATTCTCAGCATATATCAAATTAGTAGCAATGGCACGTGATAGGAAGGATTATGCTAGAATAGCTTATCCCCGCCAGATTAGATTATAGATGGAGAGCCACCATTCGCCATTAACTGACAGTCAAGAACAAGCTTATAAGCTCGCCTGTCAACAACTGGCAAGCAGAAATATAGAAGAACTCTGCCGTAAGACTGGCGCAAAATCCGTGGATTCCAGCAAGATAACTATCGGATATCTAAATCAAGCATATCTTGTTACTCTTCCGAATGGTGGAGTGTCTTCATGGAACAATGACGAGGAAGTGCCGCTAAAGGATAAAATCTTAATACTGCACTACTTAGTTTCAGCAAGAGGTACTCCAACTAGTAATAGATTGATCACCTTTAAGCAACTGCCAGGTTGCGCCAGTTATTTTCGAGTGTTTTCCCAGATGACTCTGACGCCGTTTCTAGATCACTTCGGCGAAGAACCTCTTCTACTAATAAACGCTGGAGCAAACTTGGGAGGTCACAAAGCGGGTTATGGCGACGTATCCATAACTATAAACGCTTTGCCACGTGTGCCCATAACCTTTGTCCTATGGCAAGGCGATGATGAATTTTCCCCCAGAGGAAGCATAATTTTTGACAGTAGTATTTCTGATTTTCTACCCACTGAAGATATAAGAGATATTTGCGTGAGTATCATGTCGAAGTTAATCAGAAACTTGCCCTTGGCAACACAACGGCCTCCAAAGGCTCCTCCGTCACATTGATGTTGTTCCTGCGAAAGCCTGGCTTCCACATATCAGAAAGCCCGCAATATTAAACCTTCCCAGCCCCTGGACATAGCTCGCCGAAAGGTGCTGGTTAATCCGATAACATGACGAGAAGCAGAGCTTTGCCTATCGAAAGCCTCTATATCGTCAGGGCTGTCATATATGCTCTTCGTAACTGGGAGCTTTCGTATCTCTTCCCTCTCGCTTATCCACAAAGAATTCATCCAGTTTGCTCTTTATCTGTTTGGCCTGCTCAACACTGTTTGGCGCCGACTGGTAGACGTTAAAGCCCTGAACATCAGCATAGAGCAAATCAGGGTCGAAGTCCAGAAAGCCCAAAATCTGGTAACTCGCTAAGTTTTCCTTGATGAATTGGCGTGCTGACTCATTATTAGTCTTAGAACCGACTATGAAACAATGTCTTATCCCCAGTCCTGAAGCAAATTTCTCAATCGTCCGAGCTGTTTGAAAGCTGCGCTGCCCCGGTTCGACTACAACTATGAAGGCATCCACCCCTTGAGCTGTTCCTCGACCAAGGTGTTCTACTCCAGCGTCCATATCGAGAATCAGCAGCTCATCCCGTTCAAGAATGACATGGCTGAGCAACGCCTTCAGCATGGCGCTTTCGGGGCAGACGCAGCCCGCCAGTGGACCTTTGATTGTCCCCATAACCAAAAGCCTAACCCCTTGCCACTCCATAGTGAAGCGGTCAGGAATATCATCAACCTTCGGGTTTAGTTGGAAGAAGCTACCAATAGTACCTGGTTGTGCTCCAGTGCGCTCGCAGATTAGGTCTCCCATTTCGACGATAGGAGTGATATGTCCAGCTAATTCTGGCGGAATGCCCAAAGCCGAAGCCATATTACCGTCCGGGTCAGCATCAACTACAAGAACCTTATGACTACCCTCAGCGTAAGCCATGGCTAAGAGCGCCGCCAGGGTGGTCTTCCCTACGCCTCCCTTTCCTGAAATAGCTATCTTCATTAGCCCTTAACCTATAACTAATTCTAACATCTAAGCGAGCAGATTACTACATTGGCCCCGTGCGAAGTTACTGTAAAGATTTAGTAGGCCAGAATCTTGAATGACTAACATTGCCTAATTCCTCCTGCGTCCAAACATTGGGATTACTCTCGATACCTATGGTCACGTTTTGCCTGACTTGCAAAAAACAGCAGCCAAGCGCTTTGACGAAGTTCTAGAGCAGAAGCAAATTACAGAAAATGTTAGCAAAATGTTAGCAAAAACTTTATAATAGCTACCGCGGGCCGCTAGCTCAACTGGCAGAGCAGCTGACTCTTAATCAGCAGGTTCAGGGTTCGAGTCCCTGGCGGCTCATAGTAAACCAACTCAACGTAAGAAAGGTCAATGACTGTAGTGAAGACCAATCGTAAATAGAAGATATGATTACCACTATTGGGAAAAATGTTGAAGCAATGCTATCTGAGCTACCAGAAGGAATTGAGCTGGTAGCAGCAGCAAAAACACGCTCACCCGAGGAGATCCAGGAGGCAATTGAGGCCGGGGTGAAAACCATAGGAGAAAATTATGTCCAAGAGGCAACAAGAGCATATGAAGTGGTTGGCAAAAAAGCAAAGTGGCATTTCATCGGAACTTTGCAGAAGCATAATGTGAGAAGAAAAATGGTGAAAATGTTCGATATGATAGAAACCGTCGATTCTTTAACAATAGCCGTGGAAATTGATAAGCGGTGTGCTCAAATCAATAAAATAATGCCGGTATTGATTGAGATAAATAGTGGTCGCGAAGAACAAAAATCGGGAGTGCTTCCAGAGGGTACCGAGCGGTTAATAAGAGAAATCTCTGCCCTGCGGAACATCAAAATAATGGGACTTATGACCATGGGGCCCCGCTTCGGAAACCCTGCAGACTCAAGGCCTTATTTTGTGGAAACTAAAAAGATATTTGAGAGAATCAGGAGGCTTGATTTACCCAATGTAGAAATGAAATACCTTTCGATGGGCATGACAAATTCCTACAAAATTGCCATAGAAGAAGGTGCCAACATAGTTAGAATAGGGTCTAAGCTATTCGGTGAAAGGGATTGCAAAAATTCATAAATTACAGTTCGATGACTAACCCAGCTCCACACTCCGCAACTTTATCTTCAAATAGCTCCTTTATCTTCTTCTTATATTGAGTGCAATGGCAAGGATAAATTAGCGATAGTTCATCCAAAATCTTGAAATCGCGAAATCCATGAAGCCCGCCAGCAATTCCATAGACTTTGCCGAACCTTGCGGCAGCTTTCAATATGTTTCCCACACCAGGGTGAGAGCATCCTGCTACTACGAATATTCCTTTATCTACCCTGAGTGCTAAAGACTGTTCCACGCCCTCCAACTCGCCAGTAGAAAAGACATCTTCAGCAATTTGAATAGCCTCTTTAACTACAGTTATTTTTCTCCCTGTGACATTAGTATGGAATGAACTCGGAATATAGAGCTCAGCGTCTTTATTTTCCCTGAGAATATCAGTAAGGCCTCCCGTGTGGTCTCCATGAGCATGTGAGATTACAATCGTGGTTATATCCTTTGGGTCAATGCCCAGCTCATTCATGTTATGCAGCAATATAGAGCTATCGGCACCGGTATCGAATAAAATCGGTGAAGCTTTTTCTGTTTCTATAAGGGCGGAAAACCCCCAATCCGCTCTCAGCGCCACTTTCTTTACTTCATTATCATAAACGATGGTTATTTTCATTTTTACTCTCCTCGTCCGGGCATTCTTTTTTGTCGCTCAAATTTAGCCTAGCTATACTGGCTATTTTAGCAAAAACGCTGGGTTACATAAAGGAATTAGCCTATACCAGAGGGACTCGCTCTCTTACGCAACTGGCGCGCCATTGGCAGGGAATGACAGAAATTATGCTATAGTCTGAACAGTATGTCTATTACTTCCAAAATCCAGTTCCTTCACCCGCAGAAGGAATTTTTGACTCGTAAGTCGTTTCAAATAGCAGCCTTTGTTTCGGTTCTTGCTTTATCCATAGCGATTTTTTTCTTTGCCCGCCCTTATCTGGAGTCGGGGAAATTGTTGTCCTATGGCTATTTTGGGGTTTTCTTGATATCTCTTTCTTGCGTCACCATTCTTTTCCCGCTTCCCTGGGAAGCGGCCGTAATAGGGGCGGGGGCAACCCTGAATCCTTTATGGCTTGGAGTAATAGCCACTACAGGCGCAACTATAGGGGAATTGAGTAGCTATTTAGTTGGCTATATGGGGAAAAACATAATCCCTGGCAAATATTCAGGGCAATATAGAAAGGCTGAATCATGGATGGAGCGCCATGGGAGTTTCGCCATTTTCCTTTTTGCCCTGTTGCCAGTGCTTATTTTCGACCTAATAGGGATCGTTGCCGGGTCATCTCGGTTCCCTCTATGGAAATTCATCCTTGCCTGTTTCGCTGGGCGACTGATCAGATGCCTCATCGAGGCCTATTTGTTTACTTTGGGTTATAGACTATGGGGTATTTGAAGTTTGCCCGGTTTATACTGATTTAACGAGAAGTCGTTTGCCATATCCTGGAGCATCTTTTAATAGTCTCCAAAGCGACGGGTCGGTATAAGATCTTATGCTTACATAGCACGCACCACATTGATTAGTCTGCGAGAAGTTTTCCATCATATCCCTTTGGTTGAAATACCTGTGCCGATGCAGTGAACATGGGACAAATGCTCCATCAGGCATTACAACAAAGAATCTCACGCCAGCTTTGCAATTTGGCATATGACCTTGCTCAAAGAATTTGATGGTGTTTAAAAGCACAGCTTTGGAGTTGGTTATATGGGCATTTCGTTTCTTTAATTCTATAAGTTCATAAATAGTCTTACGCAAAAGCTCCAGGTCTTCCCCATCGTTGATAGAGTAGCTACTATTGCCTGTCCGCAGTGGGGTATATGCACTATATGATATAGACACATTCCATTCCCTGGCCTTTTGAGCTAAAGGTAATAGGTCTTTCAAATTGTCTTTCGTTATAGCCGTGTTTAAGATAATGTCCCTATAGCCAAACTTTGCAAGCCGGGGGAGTGTTTCATCCAGATGTTTGTATAAACCTCTGTGTCGCCGAAAATCATCATGGCGCTCATCAGGGAAATCCAATGAGACTGATAACTGATTTAGCCCTGCTTTATGCAGCTGCAGGTAGTTGTGCTCATTCAATAGCACACCATTAGTGACGAGCATCAGGTAGGATGTTCCCCTGGATTGTTTGATAGCCCTGACAATATCTACTATATCTTTGCGCAAGAGCGGCTCGCCACCTGAGATTTGCACTAATGGTGGATTCAGAGATCGAGTTAACCGTGCAAAATCATCAGGCTTAATTTGTTTTTCGTCTTTTATTATGCCGCCAAGATCGCAATGCCGACAGTTACAATTACAGGAAAGCGTTACCTCGAAGGAAACAACCAGGGGGCGCTTAGTTATATAACTACGCACGCCTCTCCAAACCGCTCTGGCCGCATCACACGGGGAAAAATTTGACATATTGTTAACTGGCAAATTGATTGAGTATTTATACCAGATTTCGGGGGGGGTTGTCCATGGTTTCACATTGACATTAGTCTGTGGGGGCAATCTGGCTGTTCGGCGATTTCACCATATCCTATCTATTCTATCCGTGTTTGCATTAAGGATCTATGCCAGGGATTATCTCAGGCTGAATTTAATTTATGATATATGTAACACATTGATTTCCCTGAGGTGTTGGACTTACAATTTTAACAGTTCAAAGGAGGCAAAATAAGAATCTAATGAAAAGAACGAAGGGAAATGCGCTTACAGAGAACGACCTCAGCAGATATGGACGGCAGATCCTATATCCAAGTTTTGGCCGACAGGGGCAAGAGAAACTTCAACGCTCCCACGTGGTGGTAGCTGGGCTTGGGGGATTGGGGGCCAGCGCTTCTACATATTTAGCCTGTGCTGGTGTAGGGCATATTACTTTGGTGGATTGTGACCGCGTGGAGCTTTCTAATTTGAACCGGCAAATTCTTTATTGGGATGAGAATATCGGAGAAGAGAAACCGTTCTCGGCAGCAAGGAAACTGGCTAAATTTAATCCGTCGATAAAGATTAGTCCGCTTTTCGAGAGAATTACCCAAGGAAATGTGCGGGACATTATTATGGGAGCAGATGTGGTAATAGACGGAATGGATAATTTCGAAACCAGATTTATTCTTAACTCAGCATGCGTGGCAGAAAGAATCCCTTTCATCCATGGAGGAGTGAATGGGCTCATTGGTGAAGTTACCACCATAATTCCTAGGGAAACTGCCTGCTTTGCCTGTATTTTCCCTGAAGCTCCGAAAAACAAGGGGGTAATTCCAGTTTTCGGTATGGCTCCGGCGTTGATAGCTGCTCTGCAGGTTACGGAAGTAGTTAAACTTCTTACCGGTTTTGGTAATTTGCTCACTAACAGTATGTTGTATATTGATGGTGAAGGGATGGAGTTCAGCATAGCTGATTTGGCCAAGAATCCTGAATGCAGGGTTTGCGGAGGCAGTGAGCCTTGATAAGTGTGTGGAGGCCAAATTTAGCTAGCAGGTGAAGTTTTGCCTATAGGTGATTGCTCATCGCCTCGTATTATCCGGAATGTGAGAGGTGATGTAAGGATTTTTGAGTAGATTGAAAGCTAACGCTTGACGGCGTCATTGCTTGCTGGCACTATATCGTGTTGAATAATACAATGTGATGAAGCTTTCTACTAGAGGGCAATATGGTACGAGAGCGCTTTTGGATTTGGTCTTGCAATCTGATGAAAGCCCAGTGTATCTGAAAGACGTTGCTCGGCGGCAGCAAATTTCTCTGCCGTATCTGGAGCATCTGATTACGCCTCTTATATATGGACATTTAGTGATAGGAACAGTAGGCCCAAGTAGTGTACAGATAAGGGAGAAACTGGAAATAAGGCTCAGTTGTAGATTGACACCAAAACACAAAGGCAACGGCCAATTGCCGCAGATAAAAACCGCCAGGAAAATTAACTAATTACAGGAGGCGAAGTGCAATGGAAAAGTACAAGTTGCTAAGGGTTAACCTGTCAGAGGGGTTGGTGAAGGAGGAGCTAATATCGCCTGAGTTAATGCATAAGTATGTTGGTGGAAAGGGGTTAGGCGCTTATTATCTCTATAAAGAGTTAAGGGCTAAGACTGACCCATTGGGGCCTGATAATAAACTCATATTTATGGCTGGCCCCTTAACAGGTATCATGCCCAGTTGTACGCGTTATGCGGTGGTGACGAAGTCACCCTTGACAGGAGCATACGCTGATTCTTTTTCCGGCGGCAATTTTTCGTATGAACTAAGGAAGGCAGGGTATTTGGGAATTATTATTGAAGGGAAAAGTCCGAATTTGGTTGTTCTGAAGATAGAGGGGCACAATGTAGTGCTGGAAGACGTTAGTTCCACTCTTAAAGGGAAGAGCACTGCGGAGACAAGCGAATATTATCCAGGTTTTAGTGTGGCAACGATTGGCCTTGGTGGGGAAAATCTGGTCAAATTTGCATGTGTATTGAACAATGTGACCGGGAGTGGGCGCCCTGGAGCGATAGGGCGTTGTGGCATTGGCGCTGTAATGGGGTCAAAGAATCTGAAGGCCATTGCCATTAAGAGCAACAGGAAAATCGATATTCCTGAGAAAACAAAGGAACTCCAGAAGAGACACTTTAGACGCCTTGCTGATAATAAGGACCTCAGAGAGTTTTTCAGTGGGGGCATGTTCACTCCCAATATTGATATGTGTAACGAAGCGCACATTGTACCGACCCGGAACTTTACTGCGGGTTCATTTGAGCAGGTTAAAAATATTAATGAAGCTGCACTGCGGCCGAATGTCATAAAAAAGTCTAGCTGCCATTTGTGCCCCATTGGCTGTGGCAATATAGTGAGGGCCAATGAAGGTCCTTTTGCAGGCACTGAAGCTACAGTATCATATGAGCCTATGGTGCTGCTTGGAGCAAACTGTGGGCAGGGCGATTTGAGCACAGTATTAGAATCCATAAGGTTGGCTAATGAATATGGCATTGACGTGATGTCTTTGGGAGATGTCATTGCCTTTGCTATGGAATGCTCAGAGAAAGGCCTGATAGATCATAAGATTCCCTTTGGCGATTCGGAAAAACAGGTAGAGCTAGTGAAAATGATAGCTACCAGGGAGGGGATAGGGGATCTTTTGGCCGAAGGTGTAAGAGCGGCTTCGGCCAAAGTTATGAAGGGGACAGGGGATTTTGCCATTCATGTCAAGGGACTTGAAGTTGCTGGATATGACCCCAGAGGGTCGAGAGGGATGGCCCTTGCTTATGCCACAGCTGATAGAGGCGCTTGTCATCAGAGGGCGTACCCAACCGGTGCGGAAGTTTTTGGCAAAACGCTAGACCCGTTCACCACTGTGGGGAAAGCCGCATTGGTAAAGCGATTGCAGGATTACAACGCTGCTTCATGGAGCCTTATAACATGCGATTGTGTACCATATTCGGCAGAGTGGTTGACAGAGGCGCTTACTTCCCTTGGATGGGATGCCGATGAAAAATGGTTCATGGCTCTGGGTGAGAGAGCCTATAATGTAACCAGACTATTTAACGTTCGTGAAGGGCTCTCTAGAAAGGATGACACATTGCCCAAGAGATTTACTGAACCCCTGGAGGATACGGGCTGGAGGGTCCCGCTGGAGGATTTTGAGAAAATGCTGGACGAATATTACGAGCTTCGAGACTGGGGTAGGAAAATGGGAATTCCAAAACTGGAGAAGATTCGGGAACTCGGGATAGAGGAGTTGGCACCACAGAAAAAAAGCGGCTAGACGAAGGGAAAACGGTTTTCACCTGAATCATATGAGTCATAATGAGTATCAAGGTAAAAATTGCCTGGCATCTGAAACACTTGACCGGTGGTAAGGGATTGGTTGAGACAGAAGGGCGGAATGTTGGCCAGTGTCTTGACAATTTGGAGGCGCAATTCCCTGGCATTAAGAAGGAAATTAGCGCCAGGCAAAAGGAGTTGAGAGGCCTTTACCAGATCTTTATTAAATCGACGAATTCATATACACTGAAATTGGATAGCCCAGTGAAGAAGAATGATGAACTCACTATTCAATTTATCGTCAGTGGTGGCTGAAATCTGGATGGTAATTTGATTGTTCGTCCTTTCTATAACACGCTGGGTATTTCGTACACTGCTTTAGTTAACGACTGAAAAGTTAGCCAGGTTAATCCATCAATAGCAAAGCTTTTGAACATTACAGTTAAGTCGTATAAGTGAGAAAATGAGGCGCAATATGGCTCAAGAAAGGGGAAGCAGACTTGGAGTTTGGGAGAAATACCTGAGCCTGTGGGTAGCACTTTGTATTGGTGCAGGGATAGGGATAGGGAAGGTTTTTCCTAAAATCTCCGACGTATTAGGTGGGCTAACTGTTGCCAATGTCTCCATCCCAGTTGCTATTTGTTTGTTCATGATGATCTATCCCATAATGGTGCAGATAGATTTCAGTCAGGTGAAAAAGGCAGTCAGAACCCCAAAGCCAATAATCACCACTCTTGTTGCCAACTGGGCGATAAAACCCTTTACTATGGCTTTCTTCGCCTGGCTGTTCATGGATGTAGTTTTCAAGAGCTTCTTATCACCCGAGATTGCTCAGGAATACCGGGCGGGAATGATTCTTCTTGGCGTTGCTCCATGCACTGCTATGGTTTTGATGTGGAGTTATCTGGCAAAAGGGAATATGGCGCATACACTAGTAATGACTGCCATAAACTCGATTTCAATGATGCTCTTCTATGCCCCTCTAGCCCAGTTTCTCTTGGGAATTTCGGGAATTGTTATACCTTGGAAAGCGATGGTTTTTCCGGTGGCAGTCTATATTTGTCTCCCTCTCTTATGTGGCTACTCCACCAGAAATCAGACGATTAAGCGGAGGGGAATAGGATGGTTTAAAACAAAACTTATTCCTCCCCTGCGCACCGTGTCGATAATCGCCCTCCTCGTCACTCTGGTGATCCTATTCAGTCTGCAGGGAAACATAATCACGGAACTTCCGGCAGCCGTGGGCATGATTGCCGTCGGGATATTCTGCAATATCCTTCTTGTCTTTGCCCTCACTTACCTCATCTCTAAACCTATTCATCTCTCCTATGAGGATGCGGCACCAACAGCAATAGTCGCTGGAAGCAATCACTTTGAGGTAGCCGTTGCTGTAGCAACGACCGTATTTGGCCTCTCTTCAGGAGCAGCGCTGGCTACAGTTGTTGGCGTTCTGACAGAGGTCCCATTCATGCTCTTTCTGGTATGGCTATGTAAGAAGACAAGGGGTTTCTTCTACCAACCACAGCTTCAATACGCCGATGGTGACGGCGAGGGGGCAAGTGGTTGATAGCCCAGTTTTTTATCGCGTTTAGGGATTATTTAATCGATGTATTGCCCTTCCTTGCAATAGGCTTGTTCCTGAGCGGCTTGATCCGTGAGTTTGTTCCTGGAGGATTGGTGGAAAGACACCTTGGCGGGCGAGGAATAAAGCCTCTCCTCTACTCCACCCTTGCAGGGACAGTTCTTCCTCTTTGCTGTATAGGGTCTCTTCCAGTAGCGGTAGGCCTACACCAGAAAGGGGCAAGGCTAGGTCCAGTTTTAGCTTTCTTGGTGGCGACACCAGCCACCTCGATAAGCGCTCTTCTGGTTTGTTATGCCCTGCTGGGTATAAAGTTCACCGTATTTATATTCTTTGCCGCGATCTTGATGGGGTTAGTCATGGGTATTATTGGCAACCTCATTAAATCTGAACCCAAGGGCTTGGCGAGCCCTCTTCAAAGGGCAGAATTTGCTACAGACCCTGTTTGTGGAATGAGTGTGGATACAGCGAAGGGATTAAAAACAGAATATGGGGGCAAAAGCTATTATTTTTGCTCTCCTCATTGCCAAGCGACTTTTGAGAGGGAAGCTGAAGAATATGCTACTACAGAGCAACACACCAGGAGCATTAGGATTAGGGACAGAGTGAGTTCAGCCTTCAGATATGGTTTTGTGGATATGGTGAAGGAAATTGGCCCCGAGATTCTTCTAGGACTTGCTCTGGCAGCTCTGGTAGTGACAGCTGCCCCTGTAGTGAAATTTGTTGGCACCTATCTCAGCGGTGGATTGGGGTATTTATTCAGCCTTGTTCTTGGACTTTTGATGTATGTCTGCTCCACAGCCAGCCCTCCTCTGGTTCAGGCCTTTCTGTCGCAAGGAATGAATATCGGCGCCGGACTGGTTCTGCTATTGGTAGGCCCGATTACCAGTTGGGGAACTATCCTTGTTCTGAGAAAGGAATTCGGTGGCAAAATCTTGCTTATTTATCTGGCATGCATTAGCATAATGGCCCTAGTATTAGGGTATTCCTTCTCGTTAATATAGAATGACTCCTAATTGCGGGCGGAGCTGCAAACAAAAGCAAAAGTCAAAATCCATAGACTCCGTTTGCTCGGGGGGGAGATTTTTGCTAAAGCATATGCGGATGCATTGACCAGATGGAGATAGCAGGCGAAGGTTTATGTCAAGAGTTGATTTTCGTGATTCTAAAACCTGCACCTTAGTAGGGCTTGGCGTCAACATAGTGCTAGCAATTTTCAAGATGCTCGCCGGCATACTTGGCTTCAGCTATGCTATGATAGCCGATGCCATTCACTCTATCTCCGATTGTCTGGCCACAGGAACTGTTTATGTAAGCCTACGAATTGGAGAAAAACCAGCAGACGAAAGTCACCCTTACGGCCATGCCAATGCAGAGACTATCGCTGCTTTTCTAGTCGCCCTAATAATCCTTGCTACCGGAGTCCTTGTTGGCGTTTCCGCCGTTCACCTCATCGCCCACAAGCATTTCGTAACTCCAGCTACGATTACTCTGGTAGCAGCCATTGCCTCCATAGTTGTAAAAGAAGGTCTGTTTCGTTATACACTCAAAGTGGGGAAAAGGAGTAATAGCCCTGCTGTTATTGCCAATGCATGGGATCACCGCTCGGATGCTTACTCCTCGGTGGCTGTTTTAGCCGGTATACTCGGAGCCAGATTAGGTTACCAGTATTTAGACCCTGTAGCTGGCCTTCTTGTTTCCGCTTTTATAATCAGGGTTTCCCTTACTCTTCTTCGTCCAAATATTGGGATATTGATGGATGAAAGTCCAAGTTCAGCAATTTTGGATCAGATTAGAGCTACTGCCCTGGAGGTTGGAGGGATTAAGGCAATCGATGACCTCAAGGTGCATCGTCGTGGTTCTAGCTTCACTATTGATATGGAGATAGCCGTGAGTAGCAGACTTACCGTGGAGCAAGGCCATGAGATAGCTGACAAAGTAAGCAGTAGTCTTATGGACACACTTGAACATGTACAGGATGTTATGGTTCATGTTAACCCTTATCATACAGAGCAGATTTCAGAAAAGAAGTGACCCAGATAGAAAACTACTCCTCTTAAGATAAAGACAATGGAACAAAATGCTTGAGATAGAATGGGCTTGGAGAATCAGGTCAGAATAGTAACTGGAAATTTAGCCTCCAGGAAGTGTATACTACTTAAGCTATTTCAATTCAGGTACTCCTCGAATGGATGAAGTTATTGTTTCACGGGCTATAACAGAAAGCTACATAAAAGACCTGCTTGAGGCAATGGAGCTTGATGTAGCGATTGTAGGCGCTGGCCCAGCAGGAATGACTGCTGCTTATTATCTGGCAAAAGAAGGAGTCAGAACAGCCATATTTGAAAAAAAATTGAGCGCAGGGGGTGGTATCTGGGGAGGTGGCATGATGTTCAACAAAATTGTAGTACAGGATGAGGCTAAGGCAATCCTGGATGAATTTGGCGTTGCCAGTACCGCCTACGAAGGGGACTACTATGTCGCTAGCGCTGTAGAACTAGCCTCAACCCTTTGCTCTCTTACCATAAAAGCTGGAGCAAAGATATTTAATCTAATCGGTATTGAGGATATAGTTATTAGGGAAGCTGATAAGGTTAGTGGATTAGTATTAAACTGGAGCCCTGTTCATTTAGCGAATTTACATGTCGACCCTTTGGCTACAAAGTCTAAATTAGTAATAGACGCCACAGGGCACGATTGTGAAATTTGCCACATGGTTACCAGGAAGATGGGAGGAAAATTGAGGACCGCAACAGGGGATGTAATCGGCGAAAAACCAATGTGGGTTGAAGTAGCGGAAAATGAAATTGCCGAGAACACCAGGGAAATTTACCCAGGGTTGATAGTCGTCGGCATGGCAGCAAACGCTGCCTTCGGTTCCCCCAGGATGGGGCCAGTATTCGGTGGCATGCTATTATCTGGCAGAAAGGCAGCTAAATTGGCTGTGGAGTTGTTGAAATAAGAGATTCTTCACCCAGATGGCTCAGAACAACAGATAGGTTGTTAAGAAATTATGTTAAAAACGATCGCTGAAATTAATGAGAAAATAAAAAGAGGAGAGGCAGTGGTAGTGACTGCTGAAGAGGTGATTGACATTGCCAGAGAGAGAGGTGTCCGTAAAGCGGCGGAGGAAATTGATGTGGTGACTACCGGCACTTTTGGTCCTATGTGCTCCTCCGGTGTATTCCTCAATTTTGGCCATTCCCAGCCCAAAATAAAGCTCGGTGGTGGCAAGGCTTACCTCAATGATGTTCCTATATACACTGGGCTGGCTGCTGCAGATGTCTTCCTCGGAGCTAACGCACTACCTGATGATGACCCCAGAAATAAATTTCCCCCCGGCGAGTTTAATTATGGTGGTGGACATGTTGTTGAAGAGCTGGTGGCAGGGAAAGATGTCAGGCTGGCAGCCATTGCTTACGGCACAGATTGCTACCCCAGAAAAAAGTTGGAAACCTGGGTTAACCTTAAGGACATCAATAATGCCATCCTGTTTAATATAAGAAACGCCTATCAAAACTATAATGTCGGCGCGAATCTATCAGATCGAACGATTTATACCTATATGGGAGTGTTAAAGCCAAATTTAGGCAATGTTCATTACTCTACCTCGGGGCAGCTTTCCCCTCTTCTAAATGACCCTTATTATAGAACCATAGGTGTGGGAACAAGAGTGTTCATTGGCGGCGGCATCGGCTATGTTGCCTGGCACGGCACACAACACAACCCCAATGTTCCCCGAGGAGAAAATGGTGTGCCCAGAGAGGGAGCAGGCTCCTTATCGCTCATTGGCAATTTGAAGCAGATGAAACCAGAATGGCTGGTTGGAACGAGCATGCTTGGCTATGGCTGCACACTGACGGTAGGTATAGGCATCCCCATACCTGTACTATCCGAGGAAATCTTGCGCTACACTACTGTAAGCGATGCCGCTATCTTTGCTCCCATTGTGGATTACTCCGAAGCGTACCCCAAAAGGAAATCAGAAATTATATGTGAGACTAGCTACGCGGAACTTAAAAGCGGCCATATATGGGTTCAGGGGAAAGATGTGCCTACGGCTTCATTATCCAGCTATCCCAAAGCAATGGAGATTGCTGGCATACTGAAAGGGTGGATAGAGAAAGGAGAATTCCTGCTTACTGAGCCGGTGGCTCCTTTGCCTGGAGTGGAATCAGGTATAACTTTTAAGCCTCTTAAAGAAAGGCCAATAACTGAGTGATAAAATGGATATTTCCAAAAGAATAGTGCTTCACTTTCCCCCTCGCATGACGGGGCAACCGGTTGTTTACCGCCTGGTCAGAGAATTCAATCTCAAATTTAACATCCTTAAAGCTTCAGTATCACCTGGAGAAGAAGGGTTGCTAATCATGGAATTGAGCGGCGCTCAAAAAAACTATGACAAGGGCATTAAGTATCTCATCGGCGTGGGTGTAGAAATTCAATCTCTCTCACAAGATGTGGTACGCGACGAAGCCAGGTGCACCCACTGTGGAGCATGCGTTGCCATTTGTCCCAGCGGCGCTTTTTCCCTGGAAGCGAAGACCAGGAAAGTGCTCTTTGACCATAATAAATGTGTTGTCTGCGGATTATGTGTTAAAGCTTGCCCGCCTCGGGCTATGCGATTGTATTTCTAAATGTGTGAGCCACGAACCTACCGACACTGGATCAAAGACAGCGACTTAGTTTCCTTTAGTGTAGTAGTAAAGCAAACCAATTTATACATTCGAGCTCAGCGTGACCTCAAGAGCAAAGCTCTCAAGTCTGTGCTAAAGCACCGTACATCACTGGAAAAGTACATAGAATACCATCCACTCTTCCTAACTACATTGCAGCCGCATCCAGTGAAAGAAGGTGCTCCGACCATAGTTAAAGAAATGTCCAGAGCATCACAGTTAGCTGGCGTCGGCCCCATGGCAGCGGTGGCTGGAGCTATTGCCGAAGCTGTGGGCAGGGATTTACTTCCCCTTTCGCCTGAGATAATCGTGGAAAATGGCGGCGATATTTTCCTCAAAACATCACAGAAAAGATTAGTGGGAATCTATGCCGGGCAGTCTCCCTTTACAGGAAAAATCGCCCTGGAAATCAAGCCACAGGAAACGCCTTTAGGTATATGTACCTCTTCAGCAACGATAGGGCATTCCCTAAATTTAGGCAACGCCGATGCCATTGTAGCTCTTTCACCATCAACGGCTTTAGCCGACGCTATAGCTACCGCTATAGGCAATTCGGTCAAAAGCAGGGAAGATATTTCTGGAGCAATTGAGAAAGCCCAGGGAGTAAAGAATTTGCATGGCATAGTTATCATCAAAGGCGACGAGATAGGAATTTGGGGCAAGGTGAAACTCATGCCGCTTAACTAGAGATGCTATCTACCGCCTGCCCCCAGTTATTAAGCGAGCATGCGCAGGTTTGCACTTCAAAAACTATGTTCTTACTAGCTACGTTCCCTTCAGCATCAGACACTGTTACTGCAATAGTAACTGCGTCTCGGTCAGAAGGCGCTATCCAGGTAACCACAGAGCCTTCCCCAGAAATCTCGCCTCCGCCGCATGCCCATTCGTAAGTTAGCTCATCGCTCGCGTTCACAACAACGCACTCAATTTCACAAGTTTTGCTTTTCAGTATTTTGTACCTGTCGGGGGTTTCCTCTCCTCTCTTCACGTACTTGGGTTGTTCGCTGGTGACAACCAGTGTTTCGATAATCGGTGGGGGATTAAGCGCCACAGCAATAGCTAATAAGGCTGTATCTTCTTCGCCGTGGCCATCAATGACTACAATTGCGATATTGCAAAGGCCTGTTGTCTCAGGAGCAGTCCATGTGACAACCGAACCTTCACCGGAAATATCACCTCCATCAGCCGACCACTCATAGCTCAATTTGTCACCATCAAGGTCTTTAACTTCACTTTTAAGTTGACAACTATTTGACGGTTCAATCCAATCCGCATCTGCTGTTAGGCTAACAATAGTTGGTGGGTGGTTGTCTCTCACATTAATAGCTATGGAGTTAGAAACTTCTCCTTCATTGCCATCAGTTACCTTAATCGTAACGCTATAGATACCTGCAGATTCTGGAGCGTTCCAGACAACAGTAGACCCATTACCATCTATGTGACCCTTACCAGCCGACCACTCGTAGCTTAGCTCATCCTCATCATCATCTGAAGCAGCGCATTCAATTTGACAACTGCCTGATGGGTAAACCGTCTCTGGCACAGCTTTGATGCTTGTGATAGTCGGCTGGTGGTTAGCTGGAACACAACCTACCGCAAAAAAAATGATGGACACTAAGATAGTCAGACGAATTATCCATTTGTTCAGTCTAAGGTAATTTGATTTCATTCTAGCTCCTCTCTTTTATTCCAAAATAGAATAAACTACTCGTAACCCACCTCTTTTGGGTTCAATAAAGCCCGCACTTCCAAAATACCCAATTACGCCAGGAGGTAGCAATGCTGGGCTTCTCGTTTTGCTAAAATATAAAAGGTATTGCCAAACAGTATCTTAATTGAAAGCACTGACAGTTATCAAGTATAATACCTTGTACTTGTGGTGAGTGTAGCCCAGTGGTTAAGGCGCCAGGTTGTGGCCCTGGAGATCGTGGGTTCAAATCCCATCACTCACCCGTAAGTGCGCCTATAGCTCAGCGGACAAGAGCACCGGTCTTCGGAACCGGGGGTCGTGGGTTCAAATCCCTCTAGGCGCGCCACTAACTTGTTTGACTCATAAAACCAAGCTATCGCAGTTGAGCCAGAGAGCAGCTTCAGGGCTATTTTGAAAGTTGACGCCTCCACGTCAAAAATAACAAAGCCTGTTACCAGAGCCAAAGCCAGGACACAGATAATGAATAGGACGGCTAACCTGACCAAGGAGAAAAGCACATAATACGCCCCGGGTGAATATCAGGAAAATTCAGCGCGACAAAAGAAAAATCTTGAAGTTTTATTCCGACACTTCTTTTCTATAACTTTCTGCCAGGTTCTCGTCATATGGCGCTGCTCTTCCTTTACAGTTTTCTCTTGGGCATAACTGGCAACTATAAAACTTGACCTGGGTAGGGAAAAATATCCCAGATTCGGATTTTTTGGGAATCATAAGTGAACTGTCGGTTAACTTAACTCCAATTAAATCTTCAACATTGCCAAAAATTGAAAACAGGTGTTTTTGTTGCGTTATTGGCCAATCTTTTAAACTGCCTGGACTTATGTTCGATAACTGTTCAAGTTTGTATCGCCTCTCCAAGTAATCTTTGAGATATTCCATGCCCAACTCGATAAGCATATTTCCTATTTCATCCAGGCAATATGTCTTTAACAGATTATCAAAAGAAGCTGCTCTGTCCTCTAATTCCTTTCCAATTGTTACTACGTATGGGAAAACTCTTCCTATCTTATCTAAATTAACCCTGAGTACACGGCTAGTAAAACTCACGCCGCCGATATCCACCATGTCCTCATTCTTATTATCAACGTATGAAACTTCGTAAACAGCCTTAGGGTGGATCACAGAACTAGCAAGCTCAACCAATTCTTGAGCAGTATTCGAATATCCCTTCTTTTTATCCAGGTGCAGCTTTTTCGACACCTCGTTAATATCCAGGTGCACAGGGAAGGTATCTAGTATTTCCATGTTTATGATACCTCCTCTGTTTTCATAATCGGCTATGTGACATTATCTTTGCTGCTTTGACAGTGCTGCACAGGAGCATAGTAATCGTCATGGGGCCTACTCCACCAGGAACAGGTGTAATTGCCCCAGCTTTTTCCTTGACCTTTTCAAAGTCTATATCGCCTACTAACTTCCTCTTCGTCTTATCGACAGGGTTTTCTATGTAGTTAGCACCAAAATCTATCGCTATCACGCCTTCTTTAACCATATCTGCAGTAATAAACCTTGCCTTATTCACTGAAACAACTAATATATCTGCTTGGCGAGTATAATCGGACAAGTTTGGGGTAGAAGGGTGACAAAGAGTCACATTTACTCCCACATTTTCTTGAACAAGAATAGACGCCATGGGTTTTCCCACCAAATTATCCGCGCTTACCATCACTGCATGTTTATCCTTCAAGTTGCTGTAGCCATATCGAACGAGTATCTCACTAATACCATCGGGTGTCGCGGGAAGAAATGCCTCTTGTCCCAACCAGGCTTTGCCTACATTCATAGGGTGAAATCCATCTACATCCTTCTCGGGCAAGACGGCATTAAGAGCTCTATTTTCATTTATATGTTTAGGGAGAGGAAGTTGAATGAAGATGCCATGAATTTTACTATCCAGGTTAAGCTTATCAATCTGCTTGAGTAACTGTTCCTCTGTTGTGTCTTCGGGTAATTTCACTGCCTGGGAGTGTATGCCTAACGCTTCAGCCGCTTTTTCTTTAAGTCGGACATAAGTAGCTGAACCTTCATCTTGGCCAACAAGGATACCTGCAAGTCCAGGAACTATCCCATTTTCCTTAAGTTTTACTACATCCTGTTTGACTTCACCTCTTATTTCAGTTGACAGTTTCTTTCCATCAAGAATCTTAGCCATCTATTTATTACACCTCTTGGCAGATTTAACAGTATTAGTTATCAACATTGCTGAAGTTACAGGGCCAGTTCCCCCTGGTACGGGGGTTATTGCTCCTGCCTTCTCTTTCACCGTCTCAAAGTCAACATCTCCTGTTAATTTGAATTTCCCTGTGGCTGGGTCTTCTATTTGATTTACACCCACATCAATTACTATGGCGCCTTCCTTCACCATATCTGCTGTAATCGCTTTGGCTTTCCCCATAGCGGCAACCAAAATATCAGCTTGCCTGGTAATCGAGGCAAAGTCTTTGGTCCCAGTATGACAGACAGTTACAGTAGCGTTAGCTCCCTTTTGCTTTTGCACAAGCATGCCCATCAGAGGTTTACCCACAATGTTGCTGCGACCGCAGATAACTACATGCTTCCCTTCAGGGCTATAGCCACTGCGAAGCAACAGTTCCTTAACCCCATAAGGAGTTGAGGGGAAGAAAGTCTCTTCTCCCAAGAGTAATTTCCCTGTATTTACTGGATTAGTTCCATCAATATCTTTATCAGGCAAGATAGCACTTTCTACCTTAAGTGTGTCAAGATGTTTAGGCAAAGGAAGTTGGAGGATAATACCGTGGAATTCAGGGTTTTGATTGAGTTCACCTATTTTCTTTTCAATCTGCTCTTGAGTAATATCCTCAGGCAACTCAACTGTTTCCATGAGCATCCCTACCTTCTCGCATCCTCTGGCGATGCTTCGAAGGTAAGATAAAGAGGCAGCATCCTCCCCTACTAGAATTGCTGCGAGCCCTGGAATTACCCCCTTCTTCTTAAGACTGACTATCTCCTGTTGCAACTCTTCGCGGATTTCAGCAGCTATTTTTCTACCGTCAATGATTTCCATTATTCTATCTCCTTCTTCTTTCCTTATTTTTATGCCACGAGAAATACTTCCTGGCACTGAAAGGAAGTAGTATACCTTATAGGGGAAAAAGCCGTCAAAGTAATGTCCTGGCTGCGTTGATGTTCTATGATTTTATCACCATCTAATTGTTCGGGGAAAATGTCACCATGAAAGAAGAGGTGACATTGAACGAGGGAGGAAAAGGCCGTTATGAAGCAAAAACATAACAAAGGGGTGAATGAAAAGCAGGGTTACATAAATTTCGCAGTAGCCCTTAACGTAAAAACCCAAACCTTTAACAACTGAATAGTGGAAGGAAGAAAAAACACACTTGGCGATAAGCTAAAAGCTTATCGATCGACCTAAGGGTCATAAAGCTATATGCTTTTTGACTCCCTAGAAAGGAGGTGATTCAGCCACACGTTCCCGTACGGCTGCCTTGTTACAACTTAGTCACAGTTACCAGCTCCACCCTTGGCAACTGCCTCTCGCTAAAAGCGAGTTAGCACGCTGATTTCAGGCGTTTCCGGCTTCCACGGCTTGATGGGCGGTGTGTACAAGGCCCGAGAACGCATTCACCGCAGTATAGCTGACTTGCGGTTACTAGCAGCTCCAGCTTCATGCAGGCGATTTCAGCCTGCAATCCGAACTAAGAATGATTTTTTGGGATTAGCTCCAGATCGCTCTTTGGCAACCCTCTGTATCACCCATTGTAGCGTGTGTGTAGCCCAGGGCATAAAGGCCATGCTGACTTGACGTCATCCTCACCTTCCTCTTTGCTGTACAAAGCAGTCTCCTATGAGAATTTAACATAGGACAAGGGTTGCGCTCGTTGCGGGACTTAACCCAACACCTCACGGCACGAGCTGACGACAGCCATGCAGCACCTGTGACAGCTCCTGATTGGATACAGGTCGTCTTCCTTTCAGATTCCTACTTCTGACATGTCAAGCCCTGGTAAGGTTCTTCGTGTATCATCGAATTAAACCACACGCTCCGCTGCTTGTGCGGGCCCCCGTCAATTCCTTTGAGTTTTAGCCTTGCGGCCGTACTTCCCAGGCAGGACACTTAAAGCGTTAGCTTCGACACGAAAAGGGTCGATACTCCCCATATCTAGTGTCCACCGTTTAGGGCGTGGACTACGCGGGTATCTAATCCGCTTCGCTCCCCACGCTTTCGAGCCTCAGTGTCAGGAACAACCTAGGAAATCGCCTTCGCCACTGGTGTTCTTCCCAATATCAATGCATTTCACCGCTACACTGGGAATTCCATTTCCTTCTGCTGTCCTCAAGTCCATCAGTATCAAGTGACTTCTTCTGGTTAAGCCAGAAGATTTCACGCCTGACTTAAAAAACCACCTACGCTCTCTTTACGCCCAGTAAATCCGGATAACGTTCGCCTCCTACGTATTGCCGCGGCTGCTGGCACGTAGTTAGCCGAGGCTTATTCCCCGAGTACCGTCAAAATTCTTCCTCGAGAAAAGAGGTTTACAACCCGAAGGCCTTCGTCCCTCACGCGGTGTCGCTGGGTCAGGCTTTCGCCCATTGCCCAATATTCCTTGCTGCTGCCTCCCGTAGGAGTTGAGGCCGTATCTCAGTCCTCATCTGGCTGGGCATCCTCTCAGACCAGCTACTGATCATCGCCTTGGTAAGCCGTTACCCCACCAACTAGCTAATCAGACGCAAACCCCTCTCCAAGCGCCGTAAGGCTTTGATAACCAAGCAGTCCTCAGTTACCATACGCGGTATTAGCCTGCCTTTCAACAGGTTATCCCCCACTTGGAGGTAGGTTGTTTACGCGTTACTCAACCGTTTGCCACTAGGTTACAGTCCGAAAACTATAGCCTCGTACAACTTGCATGCATAAAGCGCACCGCTAACGTTCATCCTGAGCCAGGATCAAACTCTCCACTTAAAACCTTCCTTCCACTATTCAATTGTTAAAGTGCAGGGCCGTCCTATATATTATGAGTATCCTATCAGATTGTCAAGTGCGCGAATTGAATCTGTCAAGGCTCGATAGAAATGTCCTCCGCTGATCTCATATGGCTAATGTTCCTCCTCCTATTTAGACACCTCCTTTAGGAGTTGCCTATTCCTTACCATCCTTCTCGGAAAGAGGGCATTTCTATCAAGTTATCTACGGGACATTATCATGGAGTTTCAATAGCGATGCTGATTTAGGCACGCGCGTACAGTTTTTGATATTATAACTTAAATGTTTATAGAAGAAGTTATTGAGCTTTTGGAGCAAGAATATGGTCCCCGTGAGTGGCAGCCGGGAAAGGGCTCTGTCGATGTGCTTATAGGGACTGTCCTTTCGCAGAACACCACAGATATTAATTCAGGGCAAGCTTTTAATTCATTGTCATCTACTTTTGGTAGCTGGGAGGCTGTGGCTTCTGCCCCAGTGGAGTGTATCGCTCGAGCTATTGAGATTGGAGGATTATCTCGAATTAAGTCGGCGAGAATAAAGCAAATTCTTAATAGAATTGAGGAGGAAAGGGGTTGCATTAACCTTGATTTTCTTAGCTCTATGGGCATATCTGAGGCTAAGAACTACCTATTGGATTTATCTGGAGTAGGTCTCAAAACAGCTAACTGTGTATTGCTTTTTGCATTGGGAAAACCGTGCTTGCCGGTGGATACACATGTTTTTAGAGTAGCCAGGCGAGTAGGTTTAATTGACTCCAATATTTCTATAGGTAAAGCGCATGATCTATTGCAGGAGCAGGTTCCTCTACCTAAGGTATATCAATTTCACCTTCATATGATAGAGCATGGCAGGCAGATATGTCTTGCTCGGCAACCTCATTGTGTAGACTGTGTGTTGAAAAATACTTGCCCCAGTTCACTTGTTCCATGGAAAGTTGTCGGAGCTTAGCCGATTGCGGCTACTAAACTATCAGTGTAGCCTTAGCTGGTAAATGGTATAATGTTTTGACATGGTAGAGGTATTACGAAGTAAAAATCTTGCTACTAAGTTTCAGATATTACTGGAAGTAGCGGCGAATCAACCGAATATACAGCAAAAGGATATTGCACGAGAGCTGAATATAACCTCCCAGGCAATTTCCGAGTATGTCAGGGAATTGATAAAGGATGGCTGGCTTAGCTCACAGGGTCGTTCTAAGTATAAAGTGACCCAAAGAGGTGTAGGTTGGATTCTGAGGATGGCGAGGCAGTTGCAAAATTATTCTTCATTTGTGAACAAGGTGGTGGACGACATATCAATTTCCACAGCTATAGCTGATGGCAATTTATCTGGAGGGCAGCCAGTGTCATTATATATGAAGAATGGATTACTATTTGCCTCTCCTGTTCTTAAAGATAAAGAAGCTAAAGGGATAGCTATAGCGGAGGCTAAAAAGAATGAGGATGTTGGCATTTCTAATGTGGAAGGAATGATAAGGTTAAAGGCAGGCAAGATAACCATTGGCTTGATGCCTAATATACAGGAAGGCGGTTCCAGAAATATTGATATTATTAAATTAAGGGAAGAAACAAACAGAGTTGGATTGGTGGGGGTGATTGGCATTGAATCTCTAGCAGCGTTGAAGCGGGCAGGAATAAAACCTGATTACATTTATGGGGTCAAGGAGGCGGCTATGGAAGCAGCTCACCTGGGCTTGTCTTTCTTGATCCTCTGTGTTGAAGAGGGAGCCTCGGTGTTGGTGCAGAAGCTGGAGGGAGAGAATCTGAATTATGAAATTATTAATCTAAGAAAAGAAGGGCAGCTAATAAATATATAATAGTAGCTATGGCTGATATAGCTCAAAATTTCAAACCACCTTTGTCAGCCATGATGCGTGTAATTTCTGTATCGGTCGCAATCAAAGTCTGGCAGATTTTCCCAATATTTCGTATAGTACCCTCTGTTTTTTCAGCTATAATACCGTTATCCGAAGGAATTTGAACTCCTTTCATAGCTAGTAGAGCACTTTGTATAGCTACAAAGGCAGAAGTAGTCAATTTCAACGAGCACCCCCCCTTGCCCCCATCACATATGAGTCCGGTGATATTCCCAGCCATGTTCTGTATTGCCATTTCGACCTTATCGTCTGATTCGGATAAAAGATAGGCGATGCCAGCAGTAGCGCCAAGTCCAGCTTTTATAGCACAGCCACATAGTGCAGATAAGTACTTTGTGTGGTAAGTTATGTAACAGGTGATCATGCTTGATAGAGCAAGTGCCTTCACAAGCTGGTTTAATTTCCTTTGCTCATCTTCAGCTAATTGTCCTATTTGCCTCTTTGCCAGTAATTCTTTTACATTGTAGCCACTCTTTTGAGCTACGGCTATGATAGGCAGGCTAGCAGCGATTCCTTGATTCCCTGAGCCTGCACAGCTCATTACAGGATAATCGAAACCGCCCATCCTGGCGTCTGCGGCGGAGGCGACCATAATCTGCGCTGAAGTGATTAAATCATTGCCTAAATATCCCTCGTTTACCAGATCTCTTAGTGTAGTGCCAATAGCTAATCCTTTCGCTCTCTTTAGCCCTTCCTTCGAAATAGCAACATTCATTTCTATCATCTCAATCATTTTTTCGATGACGTCCTTGGGGAGTGATTCAAGCTCAGCGACCATCTCATGAATGGTCATCTTCTTTAATCTATCCTTTACATCAGGATTTTCTCTCTCTATCTGTGATTTTCTCTCGCAAGGAATTTTAGTTACCTGCTCCAGTGAATCATGAACATCAATTGATGTTACATTGCTGTGAGTTTTTTCAATTTTTGCTCTGCCGGTGAGTACCCTTTCAGGAAGTTGTTTATGTCTTGCCTTAACCAGGGCTTTTATTTGGATACCTTCGTTTTTCTTCCACCCCTCAATCAATTTAACTTTTACCTTCCCTGTCAGTAGTTTAGCCCTTTCTAAATCCTCTGGTTTGAGCGCTTCGAGTAAAGCCATCTCCTGGCCCTCTGCTTCAGGAAAGCAGAAAATACCTATCGCAGCAGCGATAGGTATTCCCTTTTGGCCATTGGATCTGGGAATTCCCACTGCCAGTGCATTCTTAAATATCCCCCGGCTAAGTGATATTTCTATTCTGTCAATCTCTATATCTTCCTGGCTGATATCAATAATACATTTAACTGGTATCTTGCCTTTTAGCCATGCTGGCACTTTCCCCACGATAGTGTTATAAGCTAAAGATGTTGCGTAGCCAATGGCAACTGGCTCGGTGCATCCCAATGCTGGCTTAATTTCAAGTTCAAAAAGCTTTGAAATATCAAGCATGATAAGTGATTCCTTCCCTGAGCAGCATTATAACATTACAATTTTCAAAGGGACATTAATATATATTGCCAGTGCATGTTAGCTGCGGGGGATGCAATGAGCTCCTCGTGTTTATTTTATCGTTAGATATTTGGCTAAAATTGTGTGTCGAAACTCTGTCGCCTTGCTGAAAACTGCTTGCAGTCTTAGTTCAGAAAACTTGCTTATAATAAGGTTAGCTTGTATAATAATCAACGACTTCCATGAAAATTATTGTTGCGGGACGAAGGTAAGGGTAAATCAATGAAGAGAGATTTCTTCTCCTCTCCTGTGGAGTGGTTGGCGGTGGCCCTGGTATTTTTTGCTTTCCTGTTACTTCCATTACTTATGATGCAAGCGGCATTACCACTAACTGGCCGTGAAATTGTATCGCAATCGCTTATGCCAGAGGCTATTGCCGATGATTTGGGGAACCCTGTCATTATTGACAAAATACCACAGAGGATTATCTCCTTATCCCCTTCTACCACGGAGATATTGTTTGCCCTAGGTTTGGGAGATAAAGTAGTGGGGGTGACGGAGTTTTGTAATTACCCCATGGAAGCAAGGGGAGTTGAGAAAGTAGGAGGATATTCTACGCCAGATATAGAAAAAATAATTACGCTTCAACCAGATCTAATATTGGCTGGTAGTATTCATGTTCAGGAGGTTATTCCTGCTCTGGAGGAAAAGGGCTTCACGGTATTCACTTTGGCACCCAGGAATATAGATGGGATATTGCAAGACATTGAGCTAGTTGGGGAAATAACTGGAAAGGGAAAAGAAGCATCTAAGCTTGTGACTCAAATGCAGAGCAGGATCGTGGCAGTAACAGATAAAACCGGGAAATCAGAGAAGCTAAAAGCCTTTTATGTTAACTGGCATGACCCGTTATGGAGTGTTGGGTCAGGGACTATCATAAGTGAGTTAATTGAAAAGGCTGGTGGGGTTAATATTTTTAGAGATATTACAGGGCATAGGGTAGTTGATTTGGAAACAGTTATCGTACGCGATCCTGAAGTAATCATTGCTTGCACAGGACATGGAGAGGCTGAGGATGAACCATTTGAGTGGGCAAAAGAGGATCCAACACTTGCGGTTACGAAGGCCAGGAGAAACAACAGGATATATCAAATCAATGCCGATTTAGTCAGCCGTGATGGGCCGAGAATAGTTGAAGCTCTGGAACAACTTGCCTGTTTCATTCACCCTGAAATTTTCGATAAGGTAGGATCCAACTAATGAAAGTTTTTGCTTCCTGGAGTGGAGGAAAAGAATCTGCCCTAGCAACATATAGAGCGATTTCGCAAGATTATCAGGTTTCATATCTGGTCAACTTTATTTCTGAGAATGGTGAGAGGTCCAGGTCTCACGGAATTAAAGCTGAAGTTCTGCGAATGCAGTCGGAAGCTATGGGAATTCCCATGGTTCAGGTCAGAACATCGTGGGGGAATTATGAGGAGAATTTTAAGAAAGTAGTGGAGAATCTTAAGGAGGAGGGAATAGAGGGAGGAATTTTTGGCGACATAGAGGTGGAAGAGCATAGGGAGTGGGTGGAAAGGGTTTGTGCTGAGCTTGGAGTAAAAGCTTGCTTGCCCCTCTGGGGGTGTGAGCCTGAAGAGCTTATTGCCAATTTTTGGGCGCTTGGCTTTAAATCAGTAATTGTAGCTACCAGATTAGATGAAAAGTTGCTTGGCAGAGATCTTGACAGGGCTTTTCTAACTGAAATTCAAAAATTCAATTGCCATCCTTGTGGGGAATCCGGGGAATATCACACTTTTGTGACAGGCGGCCCTATTTTTAAAAAATCGTTGAAAGTTATTCAGGGTAAACGGGAGAAACGAGATAATGTTTGGTTTTTGGAGCTCGCTGCTGAGTTTAAATAAATAGATATCAGCTAGTGTGAATATTTTGATGGCACGCGTTTTTTCTAAAGCACTTGACAGGCCTATCAGCGAATTTGCTGTACCGTACCCTCTTCGCTGGAAAAGCAAGGTTTGCGCTTTAGCAGGACTTTGTGGATTGCTTTTGCTGGTGCTTATATTTGCTACCACTATGGGAAGTGCTTCTATCCCTTTCGCTACCTGTTTTAATGTACTTCTCTCCCAGTTGCCTTTTCTTCACATCGCTTCATCTTGTTCTGAAACTTTTAGCATGATAGTTCTTGATATCAGGCTACCGCGTATCCTTTTAGCAGGTTTGGTAGGAGCAGCCCTGTCTGTGGCTGGAGCTACTTATCAAGGGCTTTTCCGTAATCCTCTGGCTGACCCTTACCTTCTTGGCATTGCTTCAGGAGCTGGCTTAGGAGCTACTGTTGCCTTCCTTGTTCCCTTTGCCTTCTCATGGATGAGGTTTGGAGCTATCCCTTTGTTTGCCTTTGTGGGTGGGATGGGGGCTGTTGCTATTGTTTATTCAGTAGCTCGTGTGGGTAAAATCTTACCGGCAACTACTCTTATCTTGGCAGGAGTAGCCCTGGCTGCCTTTCTATCCTCTGTTACTTCTTATCTCATGACTACGTGCAATAAAGAATTACACGGCATTGTGTTTTGGTTACTGGGCGGACTTTCACTGACCAGGTGGACTGAGGTGTGGGTAGTCTTCCCATGCGTGATAGTAGGGATCGCCGTTATCTATCTTTATGCTCGGCCCCTTAACGTGATGCAGCTTGGTGAAGAGCAAGCACAGCAATTGGGCATCGATGTAGAAAAAGTGAAGTTAATCTTGTTGAGTGCGGCTACCCTTATTACCTCTGTCGCAGTTTGTTTTACTGGTCTTATTGGCTTTGTGGGCATAATTGTTCCCCATGCGGTGAGGCTTATTTGGGGGCCGGATCATCGATTCTTACTTCCTTTGTCCACGCTGGTCGGTGCCATGTTTCTTATCTTAGCTGATACTTTGGCCCACACACTGCTTCAGCCTACAGAAATTCCAGTAGGCGTAATCACTGCTTTTTTTGGAGCTCCTTTCTTTCTTTGCCTTTTGCGAAGGAGGAAAGGATTTGCTTTCTTCTAGGAAAGGTGAAAATGGTTGAGTTAAAAGGCGTCAATTTAGGCTATGATAGCAAGACAGTGCTGAGTAACATAAATCTGAAAGTGATTGCAGGCAAAGTATTGGGCATTGTTGGCCCTAACGGGTCAGGGAAATCAACCCTAATCAAAGGAATATCTCGCTTGGTCAATCTTTTCTCAGGACGTATCCTTGTCAGCGGACGGGAAATAAGGAATATCAGGAGAGAAGAATTGGCTTGCTTGATTGCCACGGTACCACAAAATCCTACTTTACCCGAAGCGTTTACCGCATTCGAAGTGGTGCTCATGGGGCGAACGCCCCACCTTGGATTCCTTCGTTATGAAGGAGAAAAAGACGTCACTATTGCCTGGGAAGCGATGAATGCGACAAAAACCCAATTCCTGGCTGAACGCAGGGTAGGTGAACTTTCGGGGGGAGAGAGGCAGAGGCTTATTATTGCTCGAGCTTTGACCCAACAGCCCAAAGTACTCTTGCTTGATGAACCAACTGCAAATTTGGATATAAGACACCAAATTGAGGCCCTGGATCTGGTCAGGAGCCTTTGCTTTGAACGGGATTTAATTGTTATTACTGCCTTGCATGACCTGAATTTGGCTGCGCAGTATTGTGACTGGTTGGTTATGTTAAACGGGGGGCAAATTTATACTGAAGGAGTACCACAAGATGTGCTTACTGTTGATAACATAAAGAAGATTTATGGAGCCGGCGTGTGTGTTTATCCTCACCCAATTAATAAGTTGCCCACCACCCTTATTACGGCAGGTGACACCCATGTTCAGAAGGGGGGTAATGGGAAATCCCAAATGCGCAATACTAAACAAATCACCAAAGCTCAAAATCTCCAACGGCCAGAGTGTGGGGACTTTGTTTAGTATTTGCAGGTTGAACTAAAATGAGACTTCTATTCGTTTTGCTCCTGGCCCTGATGCTTGATCTGCTGCTTGGAGAGCCACCTCGAGCTATACATCCAGTGGTCTGGATGGGGAAAATAATTTCCTTTTTGAAGAAGTTTGCGCCTGGTTCGTCTAAGTCGTCATCTACTGGAGAGGGAAGGATGAGGCAGTTGATTTATGGTAGTGTTGTGGTTTTGGTTACAGTATGTATTTTTGCCGCACCCGTTTATTTTATTTTGCTTTATATGAGCCAGTTTAGTTATATAGCCTATATAATCGGTGGTGCTATGGTATTGAAATCAGCCTTTGCATTTAGACAATTGCGCCATACTGTACTTGAAATTAAAGGACTTCTGGCTAAAGATAATCTGAAAGATGCACGGGATAGGATGCCAGCTTTGGTGAGCCGTGAAACACGTGGCCTGGGGAAATCAGCGTTGGCTTCGGCGGCAGTGGAGTCTGTAGCAGAGAATATTAGTGATAGTTTCGTTGCTCCGCTATTCTATTTCTTACTTCTCGGCGTTCCTGGTGCTGTAGCTTACCGGGTGGTAAATACCTGCGATGCCATGATTGGCTATCATGGGAAATATGAATATTTAGGCAAGTTTGCTGCTAAATTGGATGATGCCTTAAATTTTATCCCAGCGCGAATCTCGGGATTATTGTTAGTGATAGCTGCTTATTTAAGTAAGGAAAATGGCAGGAATGCATGGAGAGTTATGTTGCTTGAGCATGGCAAAACGGAAAGCCCTAATGCCGGCTGGCCAATGGGCGCCATGGCTGGGGCGCTCAGAGTTCGCCTGAGGAAGGCGGGTTCTTATAGCTTAGGTGATGCCAGTAATCCTCTAACTCCTTCGCTTATTATCTCCGGAGTAAAGTTAACGGATGTGGCTGCTCTACTCTGGGTGTTGGTTTGTTTAATTATGGAGGTGGCGTATTTTGCCTTTGCTATCTAGACCGGAAATAATGGATGTGACGGTTTGTCAGCATGGGGGAATTGATTATGCCGAGCTGAGGGCACTAGGCGTTATTCCTCGGGATATTCTCGATTTTAGTGCTAATCTAAATCCCTTTGGCCCGCCGCCTGGGGTTGTGAAAGCGTTAAGCGAGGTAGAAATTTCCTGCTACCCTGACTCGGGGGCGTATTGTCTAAGGCATTCCCTGGCCGAAAAACTAGGAGTGGAGATGTGTAATTTGTTGGTTGGCAGTGGTTCAACTGAGATTATACGCCTTGCTGCTCTGGCTTATTTTAATCGAGGTGATAAAGTCTTAATTATCGAGCCTACCTTTGGTGAATATCAAGTTGCTTGCCAAATTACGGGAGCCTCTCTTGTAAAACAGCAAGTCTCAGCGCAAAATGGTTTTTGCCTGGATATGAATGAGACTATTGAATTAATCCGGCAGCATTGTCCTAGGGGTATCTTTGTGTGCAACCCTAATAATCCTACTGGTAGATATCTCTCAAGGGCAGCCATTGAGCAGATTCTGGATGCTGCCAGAGGCTCTCTGGTTGTTTTAGACGAAGCTTATGTTAACTTTGTAGATAGTGTCTGGTCTTCTCTGGATATGATTAAGAGAAATAACTTGCTCATCTTACGTTCTATGACCAAGGACTATGCTATGGCTGGACTTCGTCTGGGATATGGAGTAGCAAAAGAGGAAATTATCGCTAATCTCCGTCGCATTTGCCCACCGTGGAATGTAAATGCGCTGGCTCAGAAAGCAGGCATTATCGCTATAGCTGATGAAGAATATTTAAAGCGATGTCAAATGGAAATGAGGAAAGCGAAAAATTATCTTGTAGCGGAGCTTTCTGACCTTGGTTTGCCGCCATTCCCTTCGGAGGCGAATTTCTTTCTGGTAGAGGTGGGCGATGCTCTGGAATTCCGTCGTGAGTTGCTTAAACAAATGATATTAGTGCGTGACTGTGCTTCCTTTGGCCTTCCCCAATATATTCGTATTGCCCCCCGCATATTGCCTGAAAGCCAAAGATTGATTGCTGCTATTAAGGAGGTAAGGGAAAAATGAATACTCGAGGACTAATTCACATTTATACCGGCGATGGTAAGGGTAAGACCACGGCAGCCCTCGGATTAGCTCTCAGGGCAGTGGGACAGGGGATGAAAGTTATTATCATACAGTTTATCAAAGGTGATCGTATCTGTGGAGAGCACCTTTCTGCTGCTCGCTATCATCTTTTCGAGATAGTACAGCTAAATACAGGAGACAGCTTTACTCAAAATCTGGAGGAGCTGCGCTCGACTACTGAGCAGACTCTGGCTCTTGCTGAGAAAATTGTCCTTGGCGGTGATTATGATGTGGTTATACTTGACGAAATATTTGTTGCTGTAAGCAAGGGATTGGTGGATACTGAAAAAATATTAGACCTGATGAATAGGAAACCTGGTCCAATGGAGCTAGTTTTAACAGGGCGTGGAGCGCCAAAGGAAATCATCGAACAAGCAGATCTGGTTACCGAAATGGTAGCAGTTAAACATCCGTTTACCGAAGGAGTGATGGCGCGGAAAGGTATTGAGTGTTGAGATGAGTGATTCTTTATCCCGAACGTTAAAGAAAATAAAACCTTTGGACAGGAGAGCTATGGAGGCATCTCGAGCTCGCCAGAGTGAACTGACCAAGCCTGAAGGGAGTTTGGGGCGTTTGGAGGAGCTATCTATCCAGGTGGCTGGCATTGAGGGTCAAATAATCGCTGGTTTCAAACATAAAGCTATCATAACTATGGCTGCTGATCATGGTGTGGTGAAAGAAGGAGTAACTCTTTACCCTCAAGAGGTAACAGCTCAGATGGTCGCTAATTTCCTTAATGGTGGTGCTGGTATCAATGTGTTGGCGAGCTTTATCGGCGCCCGCGTCGTTGTAGTTGATATGGGGACAGCAAGCGATATACCTCCTAATTCTGGTCTTATCTGCAGGAAGATAGCTCGTGGGACAAAAAACATGACTGAGCATGCAGCCATGACCTCTAGCCAGGCTGTGGAGGCGATAGAGGAAGGAATCAAAATTGTAGAAGATGAGATATCCAGAGGGCTTGATATTGTAGGAACTGGAGATATGGGCATTGGAAATACTACTGCTAGTAGTGCTATATGTGCTGCTATCACAGGTGAGTCAGTGAAGAAGGTTACGGGTCGAGGTGAAGGATTGGGCAATGAGCAATTAGACTACAAAATCAAGGTAATTGAAAAAGCTTTGGAATTCAATAAGCCCGACTCTCGAAACGCAATCGATGTCTTAGCTAAAGTTGGCGGTTTTGAGATTGGGGGATTAGCAGGAGTTATGCTTGGGGCAGCGGCGCATCACATTCCCGTGGTCGTAGATGGCTTTATTTCGGGTGCTGCCGCCCTTATTGCTGCCGGACTTTCGCCCGAATTAGAGCACTATCTTATCGCTGCACACCTTTCTGCCGAGAGGGGACATAAGATATTATTGCAATATCTGGGGCTGACGCCGCTCTTGAAATTGGATATGCGCCTCGGTGAGGGAACGGGGGCAGCGCTAGGCATGGTGATTGTGGAGGCCGCAGTGAAAACTTTAGCTGAGATGGCGACGTTTAGTGAGGCTGGCGTTTCCCAGTCACCTTCCTCTTAAAAAAAGGGGGCAATGAAACTTCAAAAATGAGATTCTGGATTGCATGGCAACTTCTTACCATAATTCCTTCTCCTTACCAACAAGGGCGTGGTCTTGAGAATTTGGGGAAGTCGGTAAGTTTTTTCCCGCTAGTAGGTCTCTTCCTAGGCATGGTTCTGTTCGGATTTGATTATTTGCTGGGGTTATTTTTGCCTTTGGTGTTAGTTAATGTCTTGCTTATTATTATCCTCATTATTCTCACAGGTGCGCTACACATGGATGGCTTTATTGATACTTGTGATGGCTTTGCTTTAAGAAGTTCAAATCCAGATAGATTAAAAGTTATGTCGGATAGCCGAGTTGGTGGATTTGGGGTAGTGGGGGGGTGTTGCCTTATTGCTGTCAAATTTGCGGCATTGGTTGCTTTGCCCATGGAATTGCGAGGGAGTGCCCTTATACTTATGCCTATTTTGAGCCGCTGGGGGATGGTTTATGCTATTTCTGCTTTTCCCCCGGCCAAAGAAGAGGGGATGGGGTGGGCTGTCAAGCAGGGGGTAAGCTGGAGAGAATTGTCTATAGCAACGGTATTTTCCTTGCTTGCGGCATTGAGTTTGTTGAAGTGGTGGGGGGCAATACTTATGGCAGCGCTTTGCCTTATTCTGTTCTTATTTTCAAAGTATCTTTGTTCCAGATTTGCAGGGCTTACGGGAGATAACTATGGTGCTATAAGCGAGTTTGCCGAGGTAGTGGTGCTTATTCTAATGTTCGTACTAGGTGAATTGGGAGGCATAAGTTGGCTACTGTAAAAAATGGTGAGGGAAAGAAGCGAAGAAACTTTGCGGGTAGAAATTTTATTCTCATTCTGGGGGGGGCGCGCAGTGGCAAAAGCAGGTTCGCGCAGCAAATAGCAGAAAATCAGGGGGGAAAAGTTCTCTTTGTAGCTACTGGGCAAGCTCTTGATGATGAAATGGACTTGAGGATCAAAGAACACAAGCGGAAGCGACCTCAGAATTGGCGGACCCTAGAAATAGCTATCAGGGTAGGGCAGAAATTAGAGCAACAGGTTGCTGACGCTGACATAGTGCTTCTTGATTGCCTGACCTTACTGGTTTCCAATATTATTCTGGATACCATGAAGGCCCTTAAAGTGGGGAGCCCGGAAGGAACAAATTTTGCTGAAGCGGAAAAGTATGTCACGTCTGAACTGGAAGATTTAAACATATGCATCAATAAGCATAATGGCATTTTTATCATCGTTTCCAACGAAGTGGGCTTGGGCTTGGTGCCAGATAATAAACTGGGCAGAGTGTATCGAGATTTACTGGGCAGAGCCAATCAATTTTTAGCTCAATATGCTGATGAAGTTTATTTTATGGTTTCGGGCATTCCAGCAAAAATAAAAGGGTAGCCCTAGTTTCTTTGAAAAGAAGCTAATGGTCGGGAAAAGCCGCAAATCTGGCAGTGCATTCTACCGATGCTTGCTCCACAGCAGGGGCAGCAATTCTCGCTGCGTTTAGCTTCAGGTATTTCTCCCACGACTCTTTTGTAGATTCGGTAGTAAAAGAAATGCTCTTTATTTATGAATTTTATGCCGGTTTCCTTCATTGCTAACTGAAATTCCTCATCGGAGACCATGTCTCTTATTATGTTATGGAGCCTTGTAGAGCCTGAACCATATTCTATAGGTTCCTTTTCCCTCCATACTATTTCAGATGGGATTAAATCTTCAAAACTCTTTCTTAATATGTATTTACCCTTATTCCCTTTGACCTTAAGCTCTGGATTTATGTCCAGCGCAAATCTGACGAAGTCTTTATCCATGAAAGGTTGCTTTACTTCGATACCTAAAGACCTGCCGAGCTCGCTAGCTGAGAAATGCCAGCTCTTTGAGAGATCTCTTATATATCTTCCGAGCTCGCGCGGGGAAAGTCCTGCCATGTAAGAGTAGCCTGCGAATAATTCGTCACTTCCATCCCCGGTTGTTATTGAGACAGCGTTATTCTTTCTGGCAAGTTGTAGTCCGAAATATATGGAAAGGTCGTTGGGCAAAGCGAGGTCAAAAGTTCGTAATATTCTGATAACCTGGGGAAGCGTATTGAGTGCCTCCTCTACACTAAATTCCAACTTCCTGTGTTCTATTCCCAGAAGACTGGCCACTTTTTCTGCATAGACGAGGTCGGATGCCTGGGAATCTTTCAAGCCTACGGTAAAACCTATCTTTGGCCTTGCTACGAAAGCTAGGATGCTGGTGTCCACTCCTCCTGATAAAAGAATGGCGTCGGTTTTGTTTCTTTCCGTAGCTTCCTGGAGCCTGTCTCTTAATTCTTCATATATATCCATAGGAGCTAAGTATCCTCCGCAGTCTATATTAACCTTTTTTAGCCTGAAGATGCGAGCGCGCATTTTAGTGACTGCATAGGTATGAGATAGCGAGAAGATGAATTACTGAAAAGCTGTGGGAATTTGTAAGGCGAAGGGCCCAGAAAATAGGCTCTTTGCCAAACTGTGTGGAAACAGCTACGAAATGGCGTACATCTACACATTTCGTAGACCATAGGAGGCATATTTCAGTACCTTACTCTCCTTGCCTTTGTGACCTATGAATTCCTGGTTGCCATGTTTTCCACAACTCTCATTGGCGCTTCATGGGAGAGGAGAACAGCCAAGGCGGCCTGGGCAAGCTTGATTGTTGGAGTTGGAGGGCTGGGATTACTGCGGCCTTCTTTGCCAGCATAGTATGCTTTGCCGTTTCTTTAGCCTCGCCGCTGGATAAAAAGGTTGAAGCTCTCTTCACTGAAGTGGGGGACTACAAGAAGACGCGCTAAGAAAGCTGAATTTGAGATAAGAAAGAAGGGCTAAGGAATATAGAAGATGAAGATTCTATTATTCTATGGCAAAATAACAAAGAAAGGAGAGTTTAGATGTTATCTGAGAAAGAGAGAAAGGTTCTTCAACTAATAGATGAAAACAAGGGAGAGGTTGTTAGCTGCCTGAGCAAGCTTATAAGTTTCAAGACGGTCAGTCCACCACATGGAGGTAAAACCGAGGACGATGAATATATAAAACTCCAGGACTTTGTTTGCAAATTTCTCAGGCAGATGAGTTTTGATATAGACACATGGGAGGTTGACGCATCGAAGCTTGAAAACTTCCCAGGCTCAGGCATTCGCCCGGATAAAAACCTGAGCAATATGCCGGTTGTCGTGGGGAAGCTTAAGGGCGGAGGGAAAGGAAAGTCGTTGCTGCTGAATGGGCACATCGACGTTGTGCCTGCAGGGGAGAGAGATAGCTGGACTCATGATCCTTTCAAGGGGGAAGTAGCGGATAATAAGATCTTCGGCAGGGGGGCGTGCGATATGAAGGGTGGAGTTGCTGCCATGCTTGAGGCAGTTAAATTTATTCACCAGGCAGGGATTAAGTTAAATGGAGATTTAACGGTGGAAACAGTTCCTGAAGAGGAATCGAGTTGCATGGGCACTCTGGCGTGCTGCCAGAAAGGATATAAAGCCGATGCGGCGATAATACCGGAGCCTACCAATATGGATGTACTTATAGCTATGAGGGGTGCTGCGGGTGGCAAAATAACTGTGTATGGCAGAGCTGGCCATGCTGAGATGACGCAACCACACTGGAGGGAAGATGGCGCAGTGAATGCCATTTCAAAGGCAGTGAAGATACTACAGGGTTTAGAGGAATTGAAGGAAGACTGGAGAACCAGGCCTGATAAGAAGCACAAGTTCCTAGACCCCGACACTATTACGCCTACAATAATAAAAGGTGGAGAGTGGTCTGTCACATACCCTGAGCAAGTTGAGATAACCTATGATGCAATGTTTATTCCCAAAACGGAGAAGCTGTGGGAGGAGATAGAAGAGAAGATAAAGAGCGTTGCGGCAGCTGACTCCTGGATGAAGGAACACCCTCCGAAGCTTGAGACTGGCTGGATGTATGGAGCAGAGATAAGTGAAGATGAGCCGATAGTAAAAACTGCACTGGAGGTAGCAGGGGAGCTAGGGATTGCCCCAAAACTGGTGGGTATGGGCAGTCTAACTGATGCAATCCACGTGATAAATTATTCTAAGGTTCCCACTATTTCCATAGGGCCCAACGATAAGACATGTCATTCAATTGATGAGTTTGTGGATATTGGGGAATTGATAAATCTAACCAGAATTCTGGCTCTGTCTATCGTGAGGTGGTGTGGATGTGAATGAAAGCAATAATTATTAAATAACGAATACGAATGAATCGCCAGTAAAGGGAGGTATGCAAAATGAATAAGGAAAATTTGAACCCGGTGGATTTTTATATGCCTGCTGAGTGGGAGGAGCATGAAGACACATGGCTGCAGTGGCCTCATGATGATCAATGGCCGGGATACCACCTCAAACAGGAGAAAAACTGGCTGTTAATGGCAAGTGCTTTACATGAACATGAAAATGTTAACATTATAGTGCAGGATGAGCGACGCAGAAAGCACATCGAGTAGCAACTTAAGTTTTTTGACATTGGACTGGAAAATATAGACTTTCACATTATTCCCACCAATGATATGTGGGCTCGGGACGACGGCCCCATATTTGTGGTTAATAGAGAAGGGAGGCTTGCCATAACTAACTGGAGGTTTAATGGTTGGGGAGGCAGGTACGAACACGAAATGGATAACCAGGTGCCGTCCAGGGTGGGCAAAGGGCTATCTATTCCTGTCTTTTCGCCCCCGATGGTAATGGAGGGTGGAGCGGTGGAGGTTAATGGTAAGGGCACATTTATGAGCACTCGTACCTCTATCATAAATCCCAACCGAAATCCAGGAAAAAGCCAGGAAGATATAGAGAAAATAATAAAGCAGTATCTAGGAATTAAGCACTTTATCTGGTTGACAGGCATGAGCGGAGATGACCCTGAATTAGGGCCTGAGGATACTGATTGTCATATAGATGGGAGCGCCAGGTTCGTTGATGAATCGACTGTGCTTTACCTGTGGTCGGATGACGAAACAAGTTCTGTATTTCGTCGTGTATTGAAGGTGCATTACGATGAACTGAGAAGTGCGACTACCGAATCGGGTAAACCATTGACTTTAATTCCTCTGCCTGCTCCGAAATATCTTATATACCCCACGACACGTATTGGGGCAGGAGGAAGCCTTACAAAGGCAGCGGAATTTACCGATATTGGCATAGGGACTTACTGTAACTATCTTGTGGCAAATGGGGTCGTGCTGGTTCCTATCTATGGTGACGCTAATGATGATCGTGCTCTAAAAATAATAGGCGAGCAATTTCCTGGGAGGGATGTTATTGGAATTGATGTCAGGGTAATTGCTGAAAATGGGGGCATGATCCACTGTGTAACACAGCAACAGCCGGGTGGCAAAATAGCGAAGTGAGAGAAATTTTAACAGGGGGACTTTACGGGGTAGATGCAGGAATGAAATTACTGAAGAGGTATGCAAAATGAAGGAAGATAAATTAAACCCTGAAGATTTCCATATGATTGCTGAGTGGGAGGAGCATGAGGGGACGTGGTTGCAATGGCCTCATGATGATCAATGGCCTGGATATCAACTTGAGCAGGAGAAAACGTGGTTGTTGATGGTAGATGCTCTGCATGAACATGAAAATGTTCATATCATAGTTCAGGATGAACGACGCAGGGAGCATGTAGAGCAACAACTCAAGTTCTTTGCCATTGGCTTAGAGAATATAGATTTTCACATTATCCGTACTAATGATGTGTGGGTGTGTGATGATGCTCCTGCATTCGTTGTTAATAAAGAAGGTAAGCTCGCTCTGGTTAATTGGAGATTCAATGGGTGGGGAAATAGATACGAACACGAAATGGATAACCTTGTGCCACTTAGAATAGCGAAAGAACTATCTCTGCCGATCTTCACACCTCAACTAACAATGGAAGGTGGGTTTGAACTTAACGGGAAAGGCACTCTTCTGGTTACTCGCACTTCTATTATAAACCCCAATCGGAATTCAGGGAAAAGCCAGGAAGATATAGAAGAAAGCATTAAGAAATATTTGGGAGTTAAGCATTTTATCTGGCTCACGGGCATGAGTGGCTATGATCCAGAGTTGGGTCCCGAGGGTACGGATTGCCATGTCGACCTGGAAGCTCGGTTCGTTAATGCGACTACAGTACTTTATAGCTGGCCAGAGGATAGAACATCTGCCTGGTTTCGCCGTGTAACAAGAGTGCACATTGAAGAATTGAAGAAAGCGACTACTGAGTCGGGTAAACCATTGACTTTGGTCCCCATGCCAGGGCCGAAGCATCCCTTTTCTCGAATATCTAAAGTGGACACTGGCCAAGCTGGTACTGAATTGCCCGAATCGAAAGAAATGCTAGGAGGTTACCTGGATTGGCATGTAGCGAATGGTGTTGTGCTGGTTCCCATTTATGGCGATGTTAACGATGAGCGTGCTTTAAAAATCGTAGGTGAGCACTTCCCTCACAGGGATGTTGTCGGGATTGATTGTCGTGGAATTTGGGAAAATGGAGGTGGGATTCATTGTGTAACAAAAACGCAGCCTGTCAGTGTTCCATGGGCATCCTGAATTTGCAGGAGGCACTATAGGAAAGGAAGCTGATGGGGTGATATTTCTGCGTTTGAACAAATTTTTGATAAAATGGAGTCGAAATAAAAGGAGGTACACGAATAAAGAAAGGTTATCTTCACATTTAGGATTTTACTGCTGAGGAGTTGAAAACGCCTGTAAAGTTAACTGGCGTTGTAAAGAAGGCCAGCAAGGAGAGGACACTTCCGGATTTGCTGCGTAAGCGGTCGGCGGCGATGATTTTCTTTGATGAGATAGTAATCAGAGCTCCTAGTTACAAGGATATTGTGGACATGGCTAAATATTCTTCTGTACCTGTAATTAATGCCATGGCGGATGATTTTCATCATCCGCGCCAGGTTCTTTGCGATGTTTTCACCATGTATGAGAAGGTGTGGAAAAGTAAAGAAATTAATCTGGCTTTTATAGGTAAAGGAGTATCCTTATCGGCAGCTGAAACAGAAAGAAGATAGATTTTCAGTGTGCATATGAGAAAGCATTGGGTGCTCTCATTTCTGTTATCTCCGGAGGGAAACTTCATGCCTTCCATGGTGGTGTCCACGCTGAGCTAACCTGGAGTCCTGTTCAGGAGGTATTAGATGATGATATAGCCGGTTGGATAGGGCGTATGCTGGAGGGAGTAGAAATCAATGATGAAACCCTGGCTATAGATTTGATAAATGCAGTCGGGCCAATTCCGGGATATTACCTGAATAAGGAGCATACCAGGAAGTGGTGAAGTAAGGAGCAGTTCATGTCAAAGGTTGCTGATACAAAGCCATATCCGTTATGGATAAAAGAAGGCAAGAAAGATGCTTTTGCTCTGGCGCAGGAGAGGATGGAGGAGATACTGGCTACACATAAACCAAAGCCCTTGGCTCCTGACGAGGAGCAAATCATTGAAGATATCCTGAAGGAAGCAAGAGAGCATTATAAGAAAGAGGGATTGATATCAGACGAAGAATGGGCAATTTACATGAAGACTCTGGAATCAGAGGCTTAGCTATTATGAAAAATGTTTACCTGATATGTTGCCGCTTCAAGAATTAGGGGAAATTTTTGCGCCTTTCAATTTGTTTAGACATGCTTTTACTCCAAGCTGCTTCTGGTTTATACTTAGGCCTAGATGGTTCAGGCAACAATGAAACGTAGCAAGTAATTACTTATAGGAGGGAGAAGTATGCCTCTTTATGAATACGATTGTCAGGGATGCCACCAGCAAGTGACTATCTGGAAAAGTTTCTCGGACACTTCATCCCCATGCTGCCCTGTATGTGGCAGCCAGAACCTGGTCCGCTTGATTTCCCGGGTAGCTATTGTTAAATCGGGCAAGGATCGCGTGCGGGATTTGTCGTGGGTGGATAAGAACATTGCCCATCGTCTAAGAAAGCAAACTGATGGGGGGCTTAGCCCTGCGTTCGAACAAACTCTTGATAAAATGGAGTCACACTAATCGAAAGGAAGTACGCAAAATGAAAGAAGGGAAATTAAACCCCGAAGATTTTCGTATGCCTTCTGAATGGGAAGAGCATGAAGGCACATGGTTGCAGTGGCCTCATGATGACCAGCGGACGGGGTGGCAACTTAGACTGGAGAAAACCTGGTTAGAAATGGTGAATGCACTGCAGGAACATGAAAATGTTCATATCATAGTCCAGGATGAGCGGCGCAGGGAGCACGCTGAACAGCAACTGAAGTTCTTTGATATTGGTCTGGAGAACGTTGACTTCCATATTATTCCCACCAATGATGTATGGGCTCGTGATAATGGGCCTATTTTTGTGACTAATGGAGAGGGAAAACTTGCCATAACTGATTGGAAATTCAATGGTTGGGGAAACAGATATGATCATGAAATAGACAACCATGTGCCGTCCAGGATAGGTAAAGAGCTGTCTATTCCTACTTTTTCGCCCCCGATGGTAACGGAGGGTGGAGCGGTAGAGGTTAACGGGAAGGGCACATTTATGGCTACTCGGAGCTCTATCATAAATCCCAACAGGAATCCTGGAAAGACCCAGAAGGATGTAGAAGAAATTATCGCCAGGCATTTTAGCATCAAGCACTTTATCTGGTTGACGGGCGCGACCGATGCTGAAAAATGGGGGGATGATACTGATTGGCATGTCGATATAGCGGCTCGATTTGTTAATGAATCTACGGTGATTTATAACTGGGCAGAGGAAGATACAGAACCTCGTTGCTCTGCATTAAAGGTGCACCGTGAGGAATTGCAGAATGCAACCACCGAATCAAGTAAACCATTGACATTGGTACCCCTCCCTTTACCCAAAGGTGGGGTGCACCCAACATCGGGAGTAGGAGCTGGTGTAAGTATGACAACGGATTATACCGATGCTGCTTATAGTAACTTTCTTATAGCTAACGGCGTTGTGCTGGTGCCTGTTTTTGGCAATGTCAATGATGATCGTGCCAAGAAGATTATAGGGGAGCAATTTCCCGGCAGGGAGATTATTGGCATCAATTGCGTTGCACTTAATGAGTTTGGAGGTGCAATTCATTGCGTAACACAGCAGCAACCAGTTAGCAGGACAGAAGAGTGAGAAAGATCCTGTTTTATGAACTCGTTGAGATGCGCACAGAAAAGGGAATAGAAATTAGTGCAGAGGATCGCCTCTATGCAGAGACAACTAGATTGTTACCCACGAGTTGGTTTAACCCCAAAATGGCAACGCCAGGTTTTGCTCATGGAAGCATGGCATTCGTTTTGTCTCTTCTGGTGGCTTCCCTAATCTGAAAAATAGTTAGAGGGAAGCTCACTGCAATATACTTGTTTTAGTGCTATCATATGGTCAGCCAAAATCAAGCTAAGCTGGTTCATATAATAAAGTGGGGCACAAACTCAGGAAAGTTACTGAATATGGGGAATATTGAAAGAGTAAGGGCAGAGGTGTTTGCTGGAGTATGCGGGTACACAACTGTCATCGAAGTTGAGAGAGAGAATAGTCGGCGAGTTTCCCTGAAAATCAAGAGCGAGTGTGAGAATGTCCAGAATATGGCAGAGGAGTTAACTCATGTGGATCCGTTTCGGGAAATTGGTTCCCTTAATGATACGCCAACAGTTTTGCGCTTAGCCCAGGGTTGTAATCTTCATACGGCTTGTCCTGTCCCAATAGGAATTATCAAAGCGGTAGAAGTTGCAGCAGGCTTAGCTCTGCCTGCTGACAGCTACATTAAATTATCAAACATAAGCGACTTAGAAGATTAAGGAGAATTTAAGAATGGAACATTGCCGAATTGATTTTAAACCGACAGACAAAAGCGGAAAGTGTAGAGATGATCAATCTCTTCTGGACTGTGCGCATCAATCGGGCGTGGATATGGTTAGCATATGTGGAGGCCATGGACGGGGAAATTGCTGTAAGGTGCGAGTTCTAGGAGGGGCTGTTTCGGAACCTACAGCTAACGAGTTAAAGGCTTTTTCGTCTCAGGAGCTGAAAGAAGGCTGGCGCCTGGCTTGCCAGACATATCCAAGGGGCGATTTGGAATTGCTTGTTCCTCCTGGCTCAATGACCACGATGCAACGTCTGCAGGTGGAAGGCTTTGATATTGACGTTGCTCCAGATCCAGCTGTTCAAGCTTATAATATCTGTTTGACTGCTCCCTCTATGTCAGATTTGCAGGCTGATGCTGAACGTATATTAGGAGAATTAAGAAATCAAGGAGTAAATTGCAGCACTATCGATATTGAGGTTTTAAAAACTGCTTCTCCTTTGCTGAGAGAATGGGGCTGGGAAGCTAAAGTTTTCGTGAAAGCTAATGAAATAGTAGCCATTGGACCCCAGTCTGGTCGCCAGTTAGGGTTGGCTGTGGATTTAGGAAGCACAAAAATAGCTGCTTATTTAATGGATTTGGAAAATGGTAAAACATTAGCGGCTAAAGGAGCCATGAATCCTCAATTTGCTTATGGAGATGATATCGTTTCGCGCCTTTCCTTTGTTTTAGAAAAAAAGGGAGGCGGGAAATTGATGCAGAAGTTGGTTATAGATGAACTGAATAAATTATTATCTGAACTTTGTGATAAAGTCGGCACACTCCCAGGTGAAATTGTGGAAGCCGTGATAGTAGGAAATACTGCTATGCATCATCTTCTGTTACGGTTGCCGATAGAGCAATTGGCGTCTGCCCCTTATGTACCGGTGGTTAAAGGTGCCATGGATATCAAAGCTCGAGATTTAGGGCTGGATATAGCTCCAGGAACTTATGTACACATATTACCGAACATTGCTGGATTTGTGGGAGCTGACCATGTAGCGATGCTACTATCTACAAAGGGGACATGGCAAAAAGAGAGTTTAGTCTTAGCTGTTGATATTGGGACAAATAGCGAGGTTTCGTTGATAGATGGAGATGAAATAGCCAGTGTGTCCTGTGCATCGGGGCCCGCATTTGAAGGGGCAGAAATTAAGGATGGCATGCGAGCTGCTGCTGGAGCGATAGAACGGCTGAGGATATCGGATAACATTATTGATTACCTCACCATTGATAGAGTTAGACCAATCGGAATTTGTGGCTCTGGCGTGCTGGACGCAGTAGCGCAATTGCGATTAGCTGGCATTGTGAATAAGAGCGGTAGGATGTTGAATAATCATCCTCGGGTGCATGATGACGAAGCACGGCGCGAGTTTATCATCGCTGAGGGAGAAAAGAATGAATTCCCAGCGATTACCATTACTCAAAAGGATGTGCGAGCGATACAGTTAGCTAAAGGGGCATTGCGATCTGGCATTCAAGTTCTTTTGAGTGCTATGGGCCGTTCTTCGGGAGAAATCAAGAAAGTAATTATCGCTGGAGCTTTTGGTAGCTATATTGATATCTCAAGTGCGGTGACTATTGGGATGCTGCCAGCACTTCCCTTGAATTGTTTTGAACAGGTAGGGAATGCTGCAGGTATGGGGGCTAAACTGGCTTTAATTTCTAGGAACAAGCGCGTGGAGGCGCAAGACGTAGCTTCGAAAGTTCATTATATTGAATTAGCTGCTGCGCCTGATTATGTGAAAATTTTTGTTGGGGCAACAGGGATGGATGAATATTAGTTTTTCAAAAGTTCAAAAACAACGTCTGAGGGAGTTAGATGCTCCTGTGGATTTTCAAGAAAAGTCATTTTCTGGTGTTCAAGATCGAGATACGGTTTTTCGTAATATAGAGCAGTTACTTGTAAGACAGGCCAAACAACATTTGCTGGAGGTACGAAATGTTCACCATCGCCCTGCGCTTTGTGAACTGGAGACTAAACTCACCGACGTGCTTATTAAGAATGGGTTTTTTCAGGTAATTACGCCAATTATCCTGGCTAAGGGATTGCTGGCAAAGATGTCAATTACGGCAGAGCGGCCACTGTTTAAGCAGGTGTTTTGGGTGAGCGATGATAAATGCTTAAGGCCAATGTTAGCACCGAACCTTTATTACCTTTTGGCTGAATTTGCCCGCTTGTATGACAAGCCAATACGGGCTTTTGAAGTAGGTCCTTGTTTTCGTAAGGATTCAAAAGGTGGCCACCATCTGAATGAATTTACCATGTTAAATCTTGTGGAGCTTGGCTCGCCTGAGGAGGGAGGAAGGCAAAGATTAGAGGAGCTAGCTGCCATAGTAATGAATGCTGCGGAGATAAAAGACTATCAGCTGACTTCTACGTGTAATGAAGTCTATGGTGAAACGATTGATGTCGTTGCTGGCTTAGAAGTTGGCTCGGGGGTTATAGGTCCCAATGCCCTGGATAGTCAATGGGGTTGGGTTGATCCGTGGGTGGGAATAGGGTTTGGGCTGGAAAGGCTTGTTATGGTGAATAAGGGATATCAAAATATTCAGCGAGTAGGGCGTGCCCTTATATATTTTGATGGCGTACGCCTGAATATCTAAAGGAGTAAAATACAAAATGGTTTCCAATGATGAGCGAATTGTTGCCTCTTCTGCTGACAGCGCTATCACTGTTCCACCAGGGGAGGCTGGTTTCTGGATATCTTCACAGAACAGGGAAAGATTGTCCAGGATAGCTTCCAGGTCAGAGGGAGGAGAGTGGGTAAATGCCCTTATCCGTGGACCTAAGGGATGTGGCAAAACCACTTTGGCCAGGGAGTTCGCTCACCTGTTCCAGCGACCATACCATGAAGTCAACTGCGGAGCCTTCATAGATGCTGAGCAATGGTTTGGGAAGGATAGACTCAGCAATGGGGAAACATGGTATCGTAAAGCCAGGTTTGTCCAGGCTATTGAAACTCCTTACTCTGTGACTCTTCTGGATGAGATAAACCGAGCACATCCTGAGGTGCTGAACGCTATATTGGGATTGCTTGATTGGCGTCGTTCTATGTGGAGCGATGACCTGGAATACAAGATAATGGTGGCCCAAGGGGTAATATTCTTTGCTACTATCAATGAGGGAGATGATTATTACGGGACTAATCCCCTGGATAGTGCCTTAAGAGATAGGTTTAGCAGAACTATAAGACTTCGCTATCCACCTCGAAGGGAAGAGGCCGAGATCCTGCAGAAGCACGGATTGAGCAAGGAGATGGCAAACAAATTGACTCTTTTTGCCAATACTCTGAGGAAGGCAACTAGTCCAATCCCAGTATCCACGAGGCAACTGCTTGTGGTTACTGAAGAACTAAAGGACAATGCTTCTTTAAGGGATGCAGTGGAAACCGCTATTATCAATGGAGTTGAAGATACCTCTATGGAGAAGATGTCTCTGGAAGCTCTTCAGTGGCTGGAATCAAACCCCTATGTGGAAGATGATCAGGAGATTATTCCGGTAGAGGAAAGCAATGGCTAAAAATCTCTCCGATTATTGGAGGGTAGATAGATCTCAAGACGGAGTGAGTGAACTGGCCTCTATATTGGACGGAGCGACCAGGGTGGTGGAGCTTCTGGGTGGGAGGTATGGTGTGCAGTGGGTAGGTCAATTCGTTGTTTCTTATTCCAAAAAGCTTATTGGGTTAGATGGTGGTATTTTGGGGGGTTTCAAAGCACCTATCCCTGGGCGAGTTGTGGACGTGGTGCTTGGCATGGCAATTCATGAAGCAGGGCATGAAAGATGGACCGAACCAACTTCTAACTATCAAGATTGGCACAAGCTGTCGAACGATGAAAAGCACGAATTGAGCAACATACATAATATTCTGGAGAGTGCTTATATAGATTCAAGGATGGGAAGGATTTCAAGCACTCTTTCCGAATACATTGGGGCTGCGAAAGCGGTTATGTACCCTGAATGGGGTAGACAAGCCACTAAATTGCTGGCTGGAGATTTTTCTAGAGGCAACCTCGTCGAAGTTTGGGCAGCCGTGTCTTTGTATGGTGAAAATGTGTTTGATAAAGCCTCTCCAAAAGTAATGGAGGCGTTGCTTCTCCTGATACAAAAAACTACTGACTATATCAAAGTGGCTGATTCCCTGAAAAGGTTAGATATGGCTGTGGATGACTGGAAATGGTTGCAACAGTTCCCCATGAAGGGTGTTAGCTCCGTCACGGGACAGGCAAAACTGGAGATGGAGAGCGGGATGCCCCGAAGTGAGAATTCTTATGATGACGAGATAGCTGAACAGCTCCGCAGACATATTTACGGAAGCAATTTTCCTGGGAGCCTTCAAGATTTGTGTAATTATACGGATAACTCTACGAAAACTGATGCCAGTCGGGATAAAAACGAGGAAATAGAGGATTACGCTAGTGGTCATATGGAAAACCTCACTCAGCAGATTAGCCAGATGGGAATTAGAGCTAGCGTCACTAAAATCAAGGATGGTTTCTATGACCCTTTGTCCCACAATAAGGTAAAAAATATGGTATCTAAAGAGATCCAGCAAGTGCATCGTATCTTCTCACAGCTTGATGTATTAGGAGCAAAATGGAGGCACGGACTAAAAAACGGCAAACTAGATGGTAGAAGATTATCCAAAGCGGGAGTGGGCAAGACCACAGTATTCAAAATTCGTGATATAAGAAACAAGTCTTCCTTGGCGGTAGTGCTTCTTATGGATGTTTCGGCTTCTATGAACCCTTATCTGGGTGATGTGAATAAAACAGCCTGTATATTCGCAGAAGCGTTACAGCCCTTATCTCCTAAAATCTGGTATGAAGTAGTTACTTATACTGGCAAGGGGCTTCACTCAGGGTCTGATGTCCAGTTGTCACGGCTTGCCTCATCTAAAATGAATTTATCTCTAGAGAGTATCTGGACTGGTGGCGGTACCCCTTCAGGAGAAGCAATTGCCGCAGCCTTGCTTTTGCTGAAGAGGAGGTCTGCCCACAGGAAAATGGTAATTCATTTCACTGATGGTTGCCCCAAAGATGCATTTACGGTAAGACAAGCACTGGGGCAATGTCGGAAAGGTGGTGTGGATGTTATTACTATATCGGTGGAGGTTGATCAAAGTGACTTGTATGGCCAGGGCAAGGTGGTGGTCATTGATAGAGTTTCTGAGCTTCCTGATGGTATAATGAGGATGCTTAAAAGGATATACAGGACCAATTTGTAGTATACTTTAGCTCGCTTTGAGGTTAGACTAGTATTTTGTTGTCGTGACAGAGAAGTAGCAATAAAAAGTGAATAAGAAGGAGGTAATAAATGGAGAAATTCTATACAAGGATGGGAGATGGCTCCGCAATTGAGCTCAGTGAAAGCGAATTAAAGAGAGATTTAGAAGAAGGCACGAAGGATGCTGCCGAGAGGGCAAAGATTCCCCCTCTCTCCGAAGACGATTTGCGACGCTTACTTGATATCTACAAGTGCCCTGATAAAAGCGTTGGTGTGGAGAGAGGAAAGGAAGTAATTCTTAGTTATGATAGCGGTACTACTAAATTTAATAGGGCCAATATATCGGTGAGTAGGCTGCAATCGTTGCAACTTTATGAAAGAGCACTTGGCGCTGATACGATGGAGATGGGGCATATGGATTACAGCTATAAACCAGCGAAGTCTATCATGTGGATTGAGCAACCTACGTTAGAGCAAGCGTTACTGGTAACAATCCCCGCTTTGTTTTATGGAGCCATGCCAAATTTAGGCTTGTATACACAGCCGGACGGCCCTTGCCCCAATCCAATGGAGCTAATACCTCAAGGTAAGCTATCCGAAGCTAGAGAGGCTCAAGAAGAAATGGTGGAACACGCCGTTAAGGATATGGTCTTTGTGGGCAGTACAATGTATGAATCAGGAGCAGACGGCATTAATTTTGACACTACTGCGGCGGCAGGAGATGCGGAATTTTTGGCAGCTTTGCGTGCTATTGCGATATTAAGGAAGAAATATCCTCAGATGTGTATTGAGGTAGGAATGTCTGGGGAATTCATTCTGGGGATGCATGGGGAGTTAGAATATGATGGGGTGCGCTTGGCGGGCCTATATCCGCATAAGCAACTTGAGCTAGTTGAGAAAGCAGGAGCTACTATTTTTGGTCCAGCCGTTAATACTAATACAGATGAATCATGTCCGTGGAACGTAGCCAGGTCAGCTACTTTTTCCAAGGTTTGCGGTGAAAATTCGCATATACCTGTTCATGCTAATGTGGGCATGGGGGTAGAAGGAATCCCCGTAACACTTACGCCACCTGTAGATTCAGTGTCCAGGGTTTCCAAAGCCATGGTGGAGGTAGCCAGGTTGGATGGGTTGTAGGTAGGAGTGGGGGATCCCCTGGGGATGCATATTACCCACAGTATTGCTTCGGGCATGGGCGGTATGCGCACTGCTGGAGACCTGGTAGGGCGCATGCAAATGTCCCGAGGAATGAAAATCAAAGAAGCAAAAGAGTATGTGGCTAATAAGTTGAAAGTTTCTGTAGCTGATCTTGCAGATCCTATAGTTATGAATGAAGTAAGGGAAGATTTGGATATTGGTAGAGTTAATGCTCTTCCTCGTGTGTCTAAGGGGATAGACGCGAAATGTCGTATAGCAGAACTGTTGGACATAGAAATCAACTGTGTAAGCATGTTTAAAGATAGAATAAGCAAGAAGCTGGGGGTGTAAGGAATGGCAATTAAAGGCTGCGAATTTGTACTTTGTGAAAGTGCTAAATGGAGTGTCAGGAATTGCTGAAGCACTTAGCTTAAGAAGGAAGTGATTAGATGGGTAAACGTCGGGCAAGTGCAGGCAGACAGTTAATGCAGGGCATGGGGTTAAATATACTTTCAGATGATGAATTGTATGAGCTTCACCTGGCTACTCTGGAATTATTGGAGCAGACCGGCGTAAGGGTTGAGCATGAGAGGGCTTTGGATATTTTTGAGGGAGCGACTGGTGTTGTTGTTGACCGAAAGGAGCAACTGGTTAAAATCCCTCCTTATGTAGTTGAGGACGCCATTCGCTCTGTGCCCAGCGAGATTCTACTTGCTGGAAGGAACCCCGAAAATGACATGATTTTGGGAGGGAGCAGGGTTAATTTTACCAATTTTGGGGAAGCACCAATGGTAATAGACCCTTTTACAGGTGAATACAGGGAATCGACAAAACAGGATGTGGCTAACATTGCGTTAGTCGCAGATGCCCTTAGTGAAGTGGATGTTGTTTGGAGGCCTTGTGATGCCAGGGATACTCCTCCAAAAGCAAGCTCTGCTCATGAAATGGAAGCTTTGCTGGCTAATACTGCAAAACATATTGTCCATGGTCCTGGTAGTGGGGAGCTTGTGAAGAAAGATATTGAAATGGCTGCGGCGGTTGCAGGTGGGAAGGAGGAATTGAGGAAGCGTCCGCTTTTTACTTCTGTTTTGTGTCCAAGTAGTCCGTTAACTCTTGGTAGGGATTGCTGTGATGTTATTATTGAATCTATCGTGGTTGGCATACCGTGTATTGTCCTATCGATGGCTATGGCAGGCGGCACATCTCCTGTTACTTTAGCTGGTACGATAGTTACCCACAATGCGGAAGTGCTGGCTGGAATTGTCTTATCCCAGTTAACCCGTAAAGGTGCACCAATAATTTATGGTAGCTCAACCACTTGCATGGATTTAAAAACTGCGACTACCCCAGTAGGCTCTCCTGAGCTTGCTGTAATTAGTG
>Ga0272442_10000297_pt1 | contig 83748 bp, 66 predicted proteins | sample SSMForm2O_FD_200262 | JGI IMG/M metagenome (GOLD analysis project Ga0272442, IMG submission 200262) | Marine sediment archaeal communities from Little Sippewissett salt marsh, Falmouth, MA, United States - SSM-Form-2O | ecosystem: Environmental > Aquatic > Marine > Wetlands > Sediment ...
TACTTGTTCAACATGTCAATATGGTATAGAAGATATACCTTCATTCGAATATTTCTCTTTTTCTGATGATATTGAAAAAAGTCTTCCAACGATTTCATCTGGCATAAACATTAACTACTCCTGTACTATACAGATTTCACAAGTTTATATTAATACTATTGCATTATTGGGTTTTAATAAATATCTTGATATATTATTCGATGAAAATCCAAATGAAATAACCTCGCGTATGCAAAAGGCACTTACGCTATTTTCCAGATCATTAATGGTAAATTCATATATTGATAAACTTGTATTCCTGATTTATGCATATGAGACTCTATTTGTTATTGGTGGAGGAGAACCACTTAAGGAATCTGTTAGTTTAAGGGCAGCTCATTGCCTTTTCTATTCCATTCAAGACCGCATTGATTTTCGCAAGGATTACAGAGATGCATATGTCGATAGAAGTGGTTTTGTGCATCATGGCAAAGAAGCCAGCGAAAACTATGGTCTTTTGAGCAGATTAAGATTTGATTTTATTCAAATTATTATAACACTTTACAACAATCGTGAGAGAATACATGATGAAAAACACATGAAAGAATTCTTCGACTACCTACTTTTAGCTCATAATACACAAGGACAAAAACCTTTTCAAAGATTACCAAAGAATTAGGAGCAATAAATGACAATAGCCCAATTCAAAAGAGCATTCAAGAAGATTAAGAGGAAAGGCTGGATTAAAAGCTAGCGGAGAGGACCAACCGGAATTGGTCATACTCTTGAACAACTGCTTGGATTGGAAGAAAACAATATTGCGCTTCCCGATTTGGGAAATATTGAATTGAAGGCTCATCGCGCGGATTGCACTTCGATGATTACACTTTTTACCTTCAATCGAAAGGCATGGAAGATGGCGCCACTCGATGCGATAAGAACTTATGGAACTCCCGATGAGAATGGAAGATTGGGGCTTTATTTCACAATGTCGCAAACTCCGAATAGCTCGGGCTTGTTTCTATACATTGGCAAAGACAACATTTCGGTTCGGCACATTTCGGGGCAAGTTGTTGCGGAATGGCAATTGGATAATCTTGCTGAAAGATTTGCAATGAAAGTTCCCGCTCTTGTTCTCGTGAGTGCATTCAGCGAAATGCGAGGAAAAACCGAATGGTTCAAATATGCAAGAGCGCAACTTCTAACCGGCACAACGCCGGAAATTATAAAAGAACAAATCGAGAGAGGAAATATTCTCGTCGATTTGAGATTACACGATAAAGGCACTCGTGCTCGAAATCACGGAACGGGTTTTAGAGCTTATGAATCGAGACTCCCATTTCTTTTTAGGAGCATTGAGGAATTGTAAAATGCAGCAGACGATGCAAAAAAGCCTTTTCCCCGAAATTGAAAGGAGGGAAAAGGACGATTGGACATTCAATGGCGCGAATACTCGCCAACTGACTCATTGCTATCATGATTATCCTGCAAGGATGATTCCACAAATTGCCGCCAAATTGCTCGATATGTTCGGGAATAATGCAAAACTTTTATTCGACCCTTATTGCGGAACCGGAACTTCATTAGTAGAAGCCACATTAAGAGGGATAAATTCTGTCGGAACAGATTTGAATCCACTTGCATGTCTGATTGCCAAAGCAAAAACAACTGTAGCAGATTTAGAGAAAGTGAATATGCAAATATCAGAGTTTCAGAAATTTTCTCTCAAATCGAAACCTGTTTCTAATTCATCGTTGCCAAGAATCGGGGGAATAAAGAATCTGGAGTTTTGGTTCAAAACGGAAGTCATCGAAAAACTTGCCAGATTGAGAAACTTCATCGAAGAAATCGAAGATGATTCTGTTCAACTATTTTTCAAGATTGCTTTTAGCGAAACAGTCAGGGAAAGCTCAAACACTAGAAACAGTGAATTCAAACTATTCAGATATAAACCGGAAAAACTTGAAAATTTCACCCCCGATGTTTTCGGGATAATGACATCGAAACTTTTTAGAAATCGCCGGGGATTGATGGAATTTGCAAATGTTGTAAATGGAAATGGATTTAAATCAAAGGCAATGGTCTGTAGTTTCAATTCGGTCATAAGCATACCGGAAGAATATATCAGTCCATCGAGCGTTGATATTGTCATAACATCTCCACCTTATGGGGATTCTCGCACAACAGTTGCCTATGGACAATATTCTCGACTTTCTGCGGCATGGCTGGATATGAAAGAACCCGAAAAAACAGACCGAAAACTAATGGGCGGGCAAAAAGCAAAAAGATTCAATGAATTTCCAAGCAATGAGCTAAACAAAACAATCGATATTATAAGGCAAAGGGACACAAAAAGAGCTTTAGATGTTGTTGCATTTTATAACGACCTGCTCGATTCGATTGAAAATGTTTCAAATGTCATAAAACCGGGTGGATATGCCTGTTATGTTATTGCGAATAGGAAGGTAAAGAACACAGTCTTGCCGACAGATAACGCAATTAGTGATTTCTTTGAATATTTTGGATTCAGAAAAATCAAAACATTCAAGCGTTCAATTCCAAACAAGAGAATGGCATTGCGAAACAGCCCTTCAAATGTTCCCGGCGAAGTAGATAATACGATGGTGAAAGAATTCATTGTTGTGATGAGAAAAGAAAAACCTCCCAAACTCATCTAATTTTTACTTTCCCCCCAAATTGCACAATTTTTGTGCAAAAACGAGCAAAAAAGGGGAATAAACAAGCCGCCATCCAAGATAAAGAAGCCGCCATCCAATATAAAAAAGCTGCCATTCAAAATAAAGAAGCCGCCATCCAATATAAAGAAGCTGCCATCCAATATAAAGAAGCTGCCATTCAAAATAAAGAAGCTGCCATCGTAAATAAAGAAGCCGCCATTTAAAATAATTAAGCATGAATCGAGAAGAAAACGCTTCCCGCCGGCGATGATTTCGGGAAATTTCGATTGGTTCAGACTGGATTCGTGGAGAATGGAGAAAGGAGAATGATGAATTGAGAATGGATTCAAAATTTTGAACCCCTACTTCAGTAATATCGCCCGTTTTGTTATCTCGCAGTCGTCAGTTTTCAATCGGACGAAATAAATTCCGCTCGGCATGTCCTCCGGCGCTGTCCAGACTGCGGTGTGCGAGCCGGCTTCCTGCTTATGCTTTACTGGAGATGCCACTATATGCCCGGCAATATCGTATATATCGAGCACTACATCACCGGCGGAGTTTAGATTGTAAGATATTTCGACCGATGAATTAAACGGCGATGGCTTGAGCGAAAGTGAAACTTTTTCATCATGCGGAGTGTTTTCAATCTTCATAGCTGTATTACAGAGAACCGCATATTTTCCGAGATTGCTAATCGATGCTACGATTGTATTCTCGATAAAATCAATTGTGCAGCTAACACTGTCCCACTCCGAGCCATCGAAATGAAACAGCCAGAGACTATCTTCGGGGCATGAAGTTCCATCGACAATTCCATTATCATCGAAATCGGGATACTCGAATGCAGCTTCTAGTGGAGTTGATAAGTAAGTAATACCGCTTTGTAATCCGAATTCATAAAACTCGCCTATCGAATCTATAACACAGGATTCACAAGCCATATAACGCTTTCTGACCTCCTCATCCTCCTCGATTAACCGGAAAATCAATACATCGTTTCCGCAAACGGTTCCTTCGGGGATATATATCTGGTTCTCGGTCGCATCCAGCCCCATAATGAGAATATTATAATTCTGATTGGGATTGACATTATAATTGACTTCGATTATGTATGCACTGAGTGGTGTGCTATAATATAAACTACATCGATATTCGGGATTGGAATGATTGATAATTATCGACACATTAGAAGCTTGTGAATCCGGGAGCATTGTCGTAGTTTCGAGAGAGTATACCAATAAAGTGTCGTGTGCAATTCCCCTCAAAAAATATTCACCTTCGACCAAATCCATCGTGTTCCAGTTGATATAATACGGCGCGTCCCAATCCGGGTTGTAATTCAATAAATCCAGCGGCGAAAGATTGTCTATATCTAACCATACGCTAAAAGGTTCATAGGTTTTCTGGAATATAACATGATCGATATTCATGAGAGATTCAGCGGGGCATGCGGATTTTGCCAAAAGTTGTACAGCATTCCCGCTGACAATACATCCCGGCTCGGGATGGACAATCGAAACCTTTCTGCAAACCGATTCATAATTTGTATCGACCATAGTAAATGACAGCGCAACTCGTGCAGTAGAATCCATATATCCGCAATCGGCAAGATTATAAATTGCGCAAGTATATGTGCTCCCCGGTAAAAACATGCCAGGAAGTGATATCCACGAGCATGTCGGCGCAGAAACTATCGCGGCAATACTGCCGAAGGCTGGAAAGATAAATCCACTGGAGTAGGTTATCATAAACTCGCTGTCTATCGATGCCGAAAGCCACGAAAGCTCGATTTGGTTATTGTTAATCTGCGTCATCGAGAAGCCGTGAACTTTGTATCTATATGTTTCAACACTTGTAATTGCCGAAAATCCCATTGTATCGCCAACGGAATTCAGCGCAATTACTTGATAGTAATATATCGTATCCGAGGGATATGGTGTATCATAATACGGCGGGGCGTCGGCTGTCGAATCGATTCGAGCGAGGAGAATTGGGTCGAGTCCACTATAGATAAGATATGCCTCGACACCATCGATAGCATCCCATTGAATACATGCCTGCTGACCGCATGGCTCGATAAAAATATCGAAAAACGATGGACTCGTATTTTCATAAGCTCCCATATCCCAGTCAAAACCATATGGTCGAGCTATATCGTCCAGGTCGGTTGCCGGAGCATAGACGACAGTATCCCATATATCGGCATAAAGCGATTCGGCGCCGCTATCGATACAGAGCGATTCATCACTGAGGTGAAAATCGATTCCACCGGTGGTGTCATCATCGAGAAACTGCGGATTATCGATAAGATTTTGTGGTCCCCAGATGATTGCATTGTTCCCCTCGGTTATACATTTAGCCGGATCGATATCGCTATAACCGATGTATAAGGTGCAAGGGTTGCCGGGAAACCAATCCGGCACATAGATATCATCGTTATCCGTTGAATAATTACCATAGAATATGCTGTTGAAAATAATAGCCTTCGAACCTGATTCCACACACATTCCACCGCCATTATAGGCGGCTTGGTTGCGAGCAATAGTGCAGTTTGTAATTGTCGGTAACGAGAATTGGAAATGAAAACCGCCGCCGTAGTTTGCCTCGTTTTGCGCTAATACATTGTTCACAAAAGTAGCATCGGTGCTTGTAGTACATGAAACAGCGCCACCTGCTACATCTGCGATATTTGAAAAAAAGTAATTGTTAAATATTGAATCAGCCGAACTACTGACATGAATTCCTCCACCGAAAGACAAGGCATGATTGTCGAAAATTTCATTTTCAAAAATCCATGAGCTATCATTCAAACATGCAATTGCTCCCCCACAAAACGCTTCATTGTTCTCGAAAATACAATATGAAACCACAGCCTTTGATTCCACTAAATAAAGCCCCCCCCCAAAATCGTTCCCGGCTATGTTATCTATAAAGCTTGAATGAAAAATTGTGATGTTTGAACGGAAACAATAAATACCCGCTCCGCCGATATAATCGGGCACATCGTCTTTCCCGCTTTCGATGACACAATAAGTTAATTCGCATGTCGGGGAGGATTTATAGAATTCGATCTTATCGCGTCCGATTCCATGCTCTTGAGCGGTAATTACTATCGGACAATCCTCGGCTCCAATTGCCTGCAGCACAGCATTGCTGTCGATACAGAATTTATAATGTCCTGTGAAAATGAGCGAGCAGCCCGGTTCGATTAACAGCATATTATCGGTAGGAACATTAATCTCGCCATCGATATAATATGGTGAACCTCCCGCAGTCCAGACTCCAAAGACATCCCCCGGTGGAATGTAGGTTTCCGCAGTTATTAGACCGATAATTGAAATTATTAGTAAGAAAAAATAAAATACACTTCTCATTATTTTACCTCCACGATGTCATCGGTCATTTCGACGCTTCGACAAGCTCAGCGACAGAAGCATCCGTTTCGTTTATGTTCCCTGAGTCTGTCGAAGAGAATCGGTTATCGGTTGCCCCGCCTACATAATAAACACTATAATGAATTATAGTGCTATCTCAAGGGAAATTCGTTTGAGAAAACACACGAATTTTTTCGGTGCAGATACTCATGAATGCTAATTCTTTTTTCTCATGGGAATAATGTAACGGTTAAATATGAGTTTAGCAAGGTATAAATCAATCAATCCAAGAAAGATGAACGCCATCTGCTAATACCTACTGCACCACCATCACCTTTTTCTCCGTCGTCCCGCCATCTGCCGTCCTCGCTTTGACGATATATCTCCGATTCGCTCGTTTCATCGAGATACCAAATGATTTTTCGGGTGGCAGTTGGTGGTTATCAGTGAAATTCGCAATTCGATTTCCCATCAAATTAAATGTATCAATTCAAGCACATATTTCAAGCCTAAACTTCTGTGTGATAGTGGGGTGCTGTTGAAAAGGGAAATGTTGTATCGCTGACAAAGCTCGTGCAAAATTGCTGAGATAATCTTGACAAACAAAGGAGAAATCCTTATAAACGGGCGGGAAAGTATTGCGGAGATATAAAAATCAGTTTGCAAAATGAAATTTCTAATTAAAAAGGATTTAGCTATTCTAATAGGTACCCGACTTAAATTGGGTGTTATCTCAAACTCCATACCCTTAAGATAACAACATATTCCAATAAGGTGTTGATTCTCTGTGCGCTCTACCGTAAAAATTCTTTGGTGAGGAAGGGGATTGGGTAACTCTCGACTCATTTTTATCCACGCTGAATTGCCAGCACTCTTTCCAGTTGTTCAGGTTTAATTTTGCTGTTTGCGAGAAGAATCTCCCCAAGAAGACGCTTGTCACCTGTAGCTTGAGTATCGAGAGCTTCAAGAATATCCTCTTCATTGCAGTAATCTTCCTGAATTAGAATTTGACCCAGTAGTTTATATTCACTGCGCTGAATCGATAAGACCATTTCGAGTTGTTCTGATGTAATTTTACCGTTCGTTACAAGAATTTCTCCGAGCCGTCTTTTATCTCCCATCGCTTGAGCATCGAGAGCTTCAAGAATATCTTTCTTGCAGCAAAAGCCTTCAAGGGTCAACAGTAATCCGAGTAACATATTAAACCTCCGTGTATTTCAATATCAAATTCTGTGCAAGCTTTGAAAAGAATTGCACATAAATTTATGAACCTTAATGAATATAGTTGTGTTAGAGACCAAAAAGCAAACACAAAAAATGTAAAGTTGCTTATACGATTATTATTTGAATATGAACATAAACAAACATAATAGCAGAAGGGTCCAGTTTATTAACCCGGAATATTGTCAAGCGAGACGCTTGACCTATTAAATCCAGTTTCAATTGGGGAATAAAGCCTATGCTTATAATGATATTTTTTTTTCAGGACTTATTTCATAAGAAATACTTGAAATAAATTATTTTTTCACTATCTTTGTATCATATACTAAAGCAGGAGTTGATAAATATGAAATACAATCTCCATTTTTGTCTTTCCAAAGTATTGAAATTTGTTGGTAAAACCACCCGTACAACTATTCTTTTCATTCTTTTTTTCTCAACTACTATTACTTTCGGGCATGTCGGTCTATCGGCTTCACAAGATAGTGTCGAAATATCGTTCAGTTCGCAAATTCTAAAAGACCCTATTGCCTGTATCTTTATCGGGGACAAATATTTCGGTAAAATTCCCCCGGGGAAAATCGGCGATGGCAAAGCTTATTTCGATGTGGATAAACTCAAAGAATCTTTGCCCGAAAGCGGTGAATTCTATGTTACTGTCTTTATTCAAGGGTTTTCGCGCGGTGAAACAATCCTTTTTTTTGAAAGTAGCATTTATTCTTGCGAAGTATCCGGTGGAACACTTGTCCTCGAGCATATAGCCGATACCACCGTCAGTGAAGAACTGGCGGATTTTGTATTCGGGCGGTTTGATGAACTGCGTGATATCCGGGCGCGAATAATCGAACAGGGCGCACAATGGACAGCCGACATTAATCCGGTATTTATGCTTCCCGACGATGCGCGGATTAGATTACTCGGCGTGAACCCCGTCCCTGGCATATTGCCGGAGGAACGCGATACGGGTGATGGCGACGGCAGTTCACGCTACGCTCCAAAAGACCTTCCGGTATCTATCGACTGGCGGGACAAGGATGGCTACAACTGGGTTACAGAGATAAAAAATCAGGGCGATTGCGGCTCATGCTGGGCTTTCTCGGTTACAGGAACTGCGGAATCGCAATTCCTGCTGGGACTGGATAAACCTTATCTTCGCAATGATATGGACCTTGCCGAGCAACATTCCGTATCCTGCGACCATACATGTTGGCCCCCACCGTATTCGTCTTCATGCAACGATGGTTGCAATGGCGGATGGCCTAACCTTGCAAGCGATTTTATGGAAGATACGGGAATCCCGGATGAGGATTGCTTCCCTTATGTTTCAGGTGGCTCGGGTTGGGAACCACCATGTAACAACAGATGCAGTGATTGGGAACAAAGGGTTAAGTATATTTGCGGCTGGAACTGGATAAATGAAGGTGAATCTGTCAATTCGGAGAACCTTAAAACAGGTCTTCAGGATGCGCCTTTATCGGTGTGTATGAGAGTTTGCTACGATTTCTCATCATATTCCGGCGGACTTTACCAAAACACCTGCGGTTCATCTGGATGGGAGGGCTGGCACGCTATCATTCTTATCGGATACCGAGATGATTACACACCCGGATACTGGCGGATGAAAAATAGCTGGGGAACAAGCTGGGGCGACAATGGCTTTTGCTACCTCGATTATGATGAATCAAACTATGGAGAATCCAGATTTGGCACCGATGCTCTTATACATGAATACTATCTGAATGCTGATTTCTCCTTTCTTCCCACAAACCCCGGAGTTGGCGAGGTTATTACTTTCTATGATAACTCGACTCACTGCCTTATGCCAATTACATGGGATTGGGATTTTGGCGATGGTTTCGGTTATTCATCCATCCAAAATCCAACATATTCTTATTCTTTTGCGGGAACATACACGGTTATCCTGATTGTATGCGACAATAATTTCTGCGATACTATTTCATTCGATGTAACAGCTTCACCCAACGAACCGGATTTAAGCTATTACTCTCATGAGATATCGGATGATGTAGGTGGCGATAGCGATGGTTATCCTGAACGCGGCGAGACCATTTCGATGCCCATAAATTTACTCAACAGTGGAGGTTCAGCAATTAATGTTACAGGTGTGGTTTCCGAAAGCGATGCATTTGTATCGATTGTCGATGCCAATGCCGATTTCCCCGATATCCCCACCAGCGAGAATCGTCAGTCGAACCCGGACCATGTGGGCTTTGTCATCTCGGATGATGATGCGACATGCGACCACGATGTAACTTTTACTGTGAACTGGTCTTGCGAGGGCGGAACTTACACCGGTTCAGACAATTTTGTTATAACGCTCGGCTGTCCCGACCCGGAACTCGAATACCAAAGCCATTTAATAGATGATGAAATCGGCGGCGATGACGACGGATTCCCCGAAGAGGGAGAAACGATTGTATTGCCTGTTACACTCCAGCATACCGGTGGAGCGAATGCACAATATGTAACCGGTATATTGAGCACATCCGACCCGTATATTGTAGTAACCGATAACTTCGCAGACTGGAACAATATTGCAATTGCCGGCTCGGAGCAATCTAATCCCGACCATTTTGAATTTACTATTTCTCCCGGCACCCCAAATGAACATATCGTTGATTTCACTCTCGATTGGGATTGCTATTGCGGAAGCGGCAGCGATTATTTTCAGGTAACCGTAGGCGGACCGCTACCCCGCCTCATTTATAGCCCGCCGGTCAATATCGATGATTCAGTTGTCGGCGATGGCGACGGCTATCCAGAACCCGGCGAAATTGCTGTAATGGCAATACCCTTGCGCAATGACGGCACAGAAGACGCTTCAGCCATTTCAGGAAGAATATCCGTATCCGATCCATATATCACACTTACCGACAATGTCGCTACATGGTCAGATATTGCGGTTTCTGCAACACAGCCATCGAATCCGGACCATTTTGAATTCAATATCGACGGCGCAGCGCCATGCGGTCATGTTGTGTCTTTCACGCTTATCGATACCTGCAGCGGCAATATTATCGACACCAATCAAATCGATATTACAATCGGGAGCCCCGCGCCGGTTATTTCATACTCATCACATATAATCGACGACAGTGGTGGCGGCGATGGCGATGGTTTCCCCGAACCGTGGGAAGTTTTTAAAGCTGTGGTTACTCTGGCTAATTCGGCTTCAACAAATGCCAATGATGTAAGCGCCACAATTTCCACGAGCGACCCATATCTCATAATAATCGACAATTCTGCGGACTGGAATTATATCCCCGGTGCAGGCTCGGCGGAAAGCTTTCCTCCACATTTCACGATACAGGTGGACGAGAGCGCTCCCTTTCTTCACGAGGCAACTGTGAATATCCACTGGGATGCCTTCTGTGGTTCGGGTGATGATGATTTCATTATCACAATCGGCAACCCAACCAACGAAGCGCCCGATGCGCCCGAACTTGTGAGACCGTTCCCATTCGAGCGGATAGGAAACGATGCCGCATCGGTTGAACCGAAACTCTCGTGGTTTATTCCAACGGATGACGAAGCTGACCTGCTGCATTTCGAGACGCGATTCGGTTTCAATGAGGATATGTCAGGTGCCGTTTCAGTCGACAGCCGGAACAGCGCTGATGGTTTCGAGCCTTCTCCACCGGTAGCCGGTGGAAGCGGGATTGAAAGCTATATAGTCGATTCTCAGGGTGAGGGCACACTAACCGATGGCGGAATATACTGGTGGGATGCCCGAGCACATGATTCAAATCGATGGGGAGATCACTCCGAGAAGAGGTCATTCACAATTGCGACATCACAAATTCAATCCGATTGGTTCCAGACCACTAACGAGCAGTTCCTGACAGGTATTGCCGAAGATGTCGAAATCGCAGATGATAAAGTCCATGTTACGGGAATGAATATTGTTTTCGAGGACGATTTCGAAAGCTATACCAGCCAAGCGGAATTTGAAGCTGTATGGAGTGTCTATAATACTTTTACAACATGGCAATCCGGAAATTATTATTCCCCGAATCATGCTATTCGAGTCTATGATAATACAACGACAGACAGGTCGAGTTTCAATATAACTTTTCCCGCGCTGTCCGATGGTTTCATATCCTGCAGGTCGATGACTGAAAGCACCTCCGATGAAGCTCACATCGTTCGCATATATACAGGCTCAACTTACAAGGGGCAATTGTATTACAGGCAGAGTTATGTTGCTTACTGGGACGGTTACAGCCGCCACAATCTTATGGACATCGACCCCGGTGTCTGGCATCGGTATCAAATCGATTTTGACTGCGGAGCAAATGAAATATATGTTATTATCGACGGTTCATCCACATTCGGACCTTTTCCTTTTATCGGAGGAGCGCCGGCAACAATAAACCTTATAGCATGCGGAACATTAAATGTGGCGAATAACAGTTATACCTGCGATTCATATTTCGATGATTATCTTATCGGGCAAGTGGGCGGCGCCGGTTCAGGCATGCTGACATCACAGCCGATATGTCTCGACTGGAATGAAGGATTGTTTTCATGGCAAGGCGTAATCTGGACACAGGATGCCGGAGACTCGATTGTCGTTGTCGCCGATAAACGGGTCGCGGAATCATGGACACCGTTCGATTCCACGATTGCCGCAGTGTCAGCCACTGCGGGAACTCTCGATATTACAGAACTTGCCGGTACAGATACGATTCGCATTCGTGCCAAACTGTGTGTCGATGGAAGTATCGAGCCGGATATGTACGATTGGTCGGTGCAATGGGCGAATTCTATTCTCGGTATCGAGCTACTCACTCTCGAGGGTGAACCGTATCTCGCATTCTCGACAGATATTCTCGATGCGGGTGAAACGACATCATGCGATTCAGCCGAGGGTGTCTGGGTGCACAATGTGAGCGATATCCCCGCAGGATTGCTCGCATGCGCTTACGATGATACAGCATATATACCCGCTGACTCGATGTTGTGGGGTATCAGTCCGATTCCCGGTATCGATATCTGTGCGGTAGGTTTTGTTTTATATCCCGTATCGTGTTGGCCCGATATTATGAGCGCACATTGGCTGGCGCCGAATTACTCGAGTGTCGAAACAGGTTTAATTGCGGGGGAAGATAGATATGGATATGTTTTCTTCAAAGCCCCAACCGATACCAGCAGATACGGAGAACCGCAGCACAGAATTAAAATGCTCATAAAGATTATTGCGGAGTGATGTTTCATCAGTCCGTTGTCCGTTGTCGGTCGTCAGTCGTTTCGGCTTGGTCATCGCATCCGCAGAACCTGTCAGCGCTCTTTTCGGCTTGGTCATTCATCATATCGTCTCTGTCAGCGCTCTTTTCAAATCTGTCCGTGCTCTTTTCGAGCCTGTCCGTGCTCTTATCGGCTCTGTCATTGGCAATTTCGACAGTGGGATCCGTCTTATCGACAGTGGTAGTCGTCTTATCGACAGTGGATTTAGCCTTATCGAGAGTGGGATTCACAATATCGAGAGTGGTAGTCGTCTTATCGACAGTGGGATTCACCTTATCGAGAGTGGGTTTTGTCTTTTCGAGAGTGGGATTCACCTTATCGAGAGTGGGTTTCATCATATCGAGAGTGGGATTCACAATATCGAGAGTGGATAGTCGTCCGTATCTCTTGTCTCACAACGACTTAGCTTTTTTTTCGCAAAATGCGAAGATTTGATGTGAAATAGGTGAGTTACAAACCCAATTTTTGCGGTTTTTCGGATTCTCTTATTTCTCTTTTTGCTCGTTTTAGCGTTTCGCTGGTGTCGGGCAAATCGGGACGATTGCCAATATAATAATTTTCTATGGTGAAAATTTGCATCACGGGATATTCTTTCAAACTTCCGGGCATTTGCCATTTGCCAAGTGAAGCGGCATAAGAAAGCATTCCTTTTGAAGGTTGTTTTAGAGCAAGGAAAACACCGAGCGGTGCGTTTTCGTCATCCATTGTTGATTTCAATCTTTGAACGCTCTCTAATGTATAACCGCCGCCTTTCACCTGAATAATTATGCGATGGAAATTTTCCTCAAAATCCATAAAATATAAAAGACCGTCAACGCCTCTATCGCCGCCGCCTTTGCTTTTGTATGGTTGCCCGCCGAGAAGCGAAACCGCCCACGCCTCGAATTGAAATTTATTTAAATCTGCAAGCTCTTTTGCCGCTTCGAGCGATTCCGGCTCGCCGATGACATCGAATTTCACATCGGGAAAATGGTCGCGCATGCGCTTTTTGATGAGTGATATAGCAAGATGAGTGATGTCAATTCCAATCCATTTTCTTCCGAGTTTTTCTGCGGCGGCGACGGCGGTTCCGCATCCGCAAAATGGGTCCATAACAATATCGCCTTCGTTGGATGATGCTTGGATTATGCGCTCAAGCAAATCAAGAGGTTTTTGAGTTTGATAGCCAAGCATTTCTTTTCTAACTCTATCAACTGTATATATATCAGACCACCAATCTTCTACAGGCTTTCCCCTTTTCTCAAATTCTTCAGCTTTGCTATCTACATATGTATCTTTATAAGCTAATACTTTACCTTTCTTAGATACATGTATGCCAGATTTGTAAGGGACATATTGTTGATTGAAAGTAGATTTATCAGTTTTAGAATATCTCAAAACAATGTCATGTTTTCTTTGAAAATCTTTTTTGGAATGACCAGGACCTGTATAACACCACACTATCTCATTTCTAAAATTCTTTACACCAAAAATCTGGTCCATCAATATCTTCAAATAATGGCTCGCTGTCGGGTCGCAATGCAAATAAATCGAGCCGGTGTCTTTGAGAACTCTATGTAATTCAACAAGGCGAATCGCCATCATCGTCAAATATGCGAGCATATCATTTTCTTGCCCAAAACTACTTTTCATAAATGTTCGGAATGCCTGCATCATTTGTTTCAATTCGGGCGGGAATTCAGGTCGGAAAATGATTTCTTCAAATGCTTTCTGCGTGTCCTTGCTCCAATGCCATGTATCGTCGAATGCTTCCATTTGAGCGTGAGAATCTTCGCCGGTCTTGTCCTTGAAAATCACATTATACGCCCGCTTCGAGTTGAAAGGCGGGTCGAGATAAATTAAATCCACCGATTCCTCAGGAATATATTTCCGAAGAATCTTTAGGTTGTCGCCGTAGTAAAGGGTGTTCATTTGGTTTTTCAACATTCACTTTTCCTTTTTCCTTCTATGTTATACTATATATATACAAATACAAAATCCATCGATCAAAGAGTTACTTATTCAGACTTGTGTTCTAAGTACAATCGGTGTTCGCATTACTACCGGCGGAATGCTGAGCCTGTTCATCGTCGATGCAACCGGCAACACTTGAACGAATCCTTGTGGGCTTATGGGCGTATCTGATGCATCGTAAAGCTCGGCAGCTAATCCAACTCTTTGCTGAGGGTCGAATGTTATTGCCGGATAATAGTCAGCGATTTCTTTATAAGAGATCTCCAATAGCCACATATCTCCAGTAATTTTTTTCACTTTTTTTAAATCGTATCGCCTATCAATAATTGGGTAGCTCTTATACCTTTTATACTTTGGATAGAGAGTTTTACTGTCAGGATGTGCACGAAGTTGCGCTTCTACTTTTCGACAAGCCCAAACATTATGTATAGCCGCGTTTACAGGCGTATCCCATGCGATTACCAGCCGTAGGAAAGGTGAATTTGCACTTTCCATCCACTGCCTAGGTATCGGAATCCTAATCATAGCTTTGTCTCCCGGACTCTCCAACACGCCTTGCCATAACATAATTGCAGTATTTTCGAAAGGATTAGAAAGCCTGATATGCGACGCACTGCCTCTTCCAAGAGACCGTTGAACTAGTTTTTCCACTTGTGCATCCGAAACCGGAGGGGTAACCGTAAGTTCAAGGAATGCCTTCACTGTCGCACCATAAGGTCTTGCACCTTGTTTACAGAAACCTTGTAGGTATTCGACTGCTAACGCTGCTTCTCTTGCAAGTATGGGAGCAGCAAAGGATGTTCCTGACCAGTCCTCCCATAACCCCCTTTCGTTAAGCCCCCAGACTCCAAGCCCGTATCTGAATGTATAGGCTTTTGTAGAATTACCGCCGGGCGCAGAAAAATCAGGCTTTGGAGAATTTACTAAACCGGGACCAACTCTCGTAAAAGGACTTGGCCAGCCAATCTGTGTTACCAAAACATCATCCCCCGCACTGAGTTGACTGACAAATGAACCACATGTAAGTGAGTTAAAGCTCCTCGCCCAATGACTTAATTGCCATCGAAGGTCATCGAAATGATTCGGATAGGGATTATTAGGTGTCGTGCTTTCTGGACTATTGCCAGCGGCAATAACTGCAATAATATCTTTCGCAAATATCAAATTATCAAGGTCTTGGACGAGCGATAGCTTATTTTGCCTCATTACTGGTTCATATTCAGCGAAAGAAAGAATTCCGTCGAAACTCAAGTTGAATACGCGCACATCTGGTGCGTTAGCTATCACACCTTCCATGGCAGGAATAACTCTCTTTTCTCCTATATGGTCGCTATCTTCTGTAACAATGACATCATAAAAGCTACAATCCCCTTGCAGAGAGACCGTCGGTGGGGTTAGAATATCCCCGAAGACGACGCGTGAAGCCACGAGAGAACCATGTGATATATTCGGAAAAGCGCTTGAATCTGGATCTGTATATTTCCCACGCCTATATTGTCTTAATTGAGGGTGATTATCTGGAACACCGCCTTCAAGGACAGCAACACAAGGCAGATTGTCCTGTTTTACAGGGCTTGGTATTTGAGCAGTATTTGGCGGCCTTTCGCGACCTCTCATTTGTGGCGTTGCAGCAATTGCCCAGAGTGGGGAATGGAGAGATTGAACGGAAAAGAAAGTAGCGGCAATCTTGCGCAATACTTCTGGCGGAATAAGCCCTCTAATCCACTGCCGTCCTGAAAAATCAGTGCCTGTGGTTTTCAGTCCTCCGATATTGACGCGATCGAGGATATCCTTGATTGCATATATGACTTTATCAATCTCGGATCGTGCAAGAAGCGGTTGAAATTCAATAACTGCATCATGAGCAATCTTGGGGTTTAGCTCTTCTATCCATCCCTCATCAATTCTAAGTTGTTGAGGTATTAGACCAAATGATTGAATTTTAGCCCATCTAAACTGCTCTCTACGACCAGCTTCATCCAATGAGCTTGTAGTTGATATAATCTGGCTAAGTCTTTCGGGTTTTGCGTGGACGACCGCCGTTCCGTCATCGTTTACCAAAAGAAGATCTAATCCCAATTTGCTAAAAATTTGTGCATCTTTTTTAGCTGAAAAATCGATTTCATCTTCATATTCTTCTGTTTCACCTTTTATTGTTCTATACTTGGCAACCTTTTCCTCGGGTTTAGAAAGCAAAAAGTAATGATCGTTTCGTAATGGGTCTTCAGAAGTCGAATATTTATCTTTTGCGCTTACAATAGATTGGTTTATTGTCCTCCCTTTTGCTGCCCAATCTATCGGTATATAGTTTGGGAGTTGCCCACCCCCACCTTTCGCTTCATGCGGTAGTTCATGCTGTTCATTCAGGTAGAAGGTCTTGGGTTTAATTATTTGCTTTTTTGGGGGCATAATTTTCCTAAAGTTCTTTTAGTATTATCCGTCGCGCATGTGTTTCGATAACTTTTTCCGCTTCGGCATAACTTTTAGTTTTAGAAACAGATTCTCTTAATTGTTTTGTCATTCTAATGTTAAACAGTTTTGAAATTGATGTGGCATATTTATTGAGTTCTTTCCTGTTTGGTCTTGGAAATTCAACTGCAAGATCGAATCGTCTCCAAAGAGCGTTATCTAAATGAGTTGGTAAATTTGATGTCGCAATAATCATACCACTTGGATTGGTGTGTTCAAGCTCTTGCATTAAGGATATTACAATACGATCAAGTTCTCCAACATCAAGAGGGTTTCCTCGTTGCTTTCCCAGTGCATCTATTTCGTCAAAAAGGAGAATGCATTGATTCATTTCGGCAAATCGAAAAAGTTCATGGATATGCACTGCTGTTTGTCCCAAATATGCACCAATTACCGCATCGAAACGAATTATATATATGGGCATATTCAACTCGTTTCCGAGGGCTTTGGCACAGTAACTTTTTCCACATCCGGGAGGTCCATAAAAAAACAGCTTACTTCTCGTTCCTATTCCTTTTGCTTCTATGTGATGACGATTCCTCCATTCCTTGATGATAGTATCAAATTCGATCTTCCTTTTTACCCTCAACATAACATCGGATAACTTGACCGAATCAGTGACTTTTAAAAGTGCACCTGCTAGCAAATTTCCTCTGTGGGATACGGCTGTCACTTGTTCTGTTTGCTGCAGGTAATTATATCCATTAGGTTTCAATATTCCCTTAAGCATTCTTGCAGCTTTATGATGCCCTATCTCTTCCTCATTTAAGATTATTTCCTCTGCAATTGATTCAGCACCAACTAAATCACTCGCAGATAGTGACCTGAATAACTTTGCTATAAGAGAAATCTTGGGCATGTATGTCTCCTATCTCATATCATTAAAACACCGTTTTGCAACGGCATAATATAATGTATTTATACTACTTCCACAATCCAAATTTCCGAATACCCCCCGTATCCCGCGCTGTTTTTTGCTCTTGCGCGGAATGCGTATGTTAAACCTTCCGTGAGCGGACCGAGTTCGAAGAACGGCTCGTTCGATGTAGCGAAAACATCCCACGCTGCGGGCTTCCAATCTGCGGGCGCGGGCGACGGAGTCTTGCCGAACTCGATAATGTATTCGTTTGCGAGGACATCCTCTTCGAGGCGGATTTTGACCATATCGGTTGCGGAGTCGTAGCCCGTCTCGACAAGCTTCTGGTCGTTCGGCTTATGATGCGTGGGCGCTTCCCACGGCTCGAAACCCCATTCGATTAGGAGTTCGTCATTGCGCCCGTCGGGCAGGACGGCATAGAGGTATTTTCTGCACGCGCGCAGAGCGGGTATGCTCTTTTTGTCTTTGGTTGTCCTGGATTGCAGGATTGTCATTTGTTTATCCTCCTGCAAAATAAGATGAAGGTGGCTTGGCAGATGTCAAGAGAAAATTTTGCTTCTTTTCCCGTTCGCTGAAGCGGAACGGCAATGAAAAAGGGCGAATGCAAGATTCGCCCCTACATATTCCTTTTCATTGCCAATGAGTTTTAAACGCACGACGCATGACTCATGGTTTCTCCTCATTCCGGTGGTATTTGCGAATAGATTAGGTTGACATCGACACCGTCTTTTTTGTTCTTGCTCTGCTGATAGATATATACGACCAGCCCGACAAGCATGACTGCAATGAGTGTCAGCATTATTGTGGGCGAGAAATTTTTAAGCGACATGTAAATAAAGAACCATCCCGCCGCGAATACGAATGCACCGAGGATAGCCATCACGGGAATGCCGAATATTTCCCATTTCACGGGCGAGCGCTCGTAGATTTCGGGCTTGTGATACGGCAGGAGCATCGCACTCAAGCCGTAGGACCAAAAAATGAAAAACACCGTTATTGTTAGGATTGACAAAATTACTCGACCCCTTGAACCCTTGACCCCTTGAATCCTTCGGGTGTTGTGGGTTGTGTAATCATCAAAGAAATCTTTTCACTGCCAGACGGCTTCCCAGCGCACCGAAAATAACTCCTACTAATATAAATCCATACAGCAATATAATCGGCGGCATAGAAAGCGTCGGGACGAGCTTTTTCATTCCCATGAGCGCGCAATAAAGCGCCAGCGATGATAAAGCGCCCGCTAGAAGTCCCTGGAAAAGCCCCTCGATTGTGAACGGTCTCTGTATGAATGATGGCGTCGCGCCGACAAGCTGCATAATGTTTATCGAGTCGCGACGGCTGTAAATGGTGAGCTTTATTGTATTCACGATTATCAGGATAGCGGCAAAAATTAAGATTAACGCCCAGATAATCGAGAGCGTCATAAAAATACCGAGTGCATCCGAGAGCTTTTTGGCAACATCTCCCGGAACGGCAATTTGCGTAACATACCTGTGCCCTGTGTATTTATCGGCAATCGATTTCGCTGTCCCTGCGAGTTTTGTTCCCGATTCAAGATGCACGAGAATCGACGGTGGGAAAGGATTATTCGACAGCCCGACAAGATACCTGCTTCCGAATTTTTCTGAAAACCTGTGCATAGCATCGGCTTTGGTGATAAACTCGACCCTATCGACACCCTCGATTGCTGAAATCTCCTCGACAACCGATGAAACCTGAGCTTTTGTTACCTTATCGGTGAGAAACAATTCGACCGCAATTTTCTCCTGAACACCGGCAAGCACCCCATGCAGATTCAGCGCAATTGTGAGAAATAGTCCCAGGACAAATAGCGCGCCTGCAATCGTCGCGACTGATAGGAACGCCACAAAGCGATGCCTCCACAACGAACGAATCGATTCGGTTAATGCAAAAAACCATGCACTCATTCAATATCCCTTATCTTTGCTGGATTTCATAAGCATATACTATTTTTATCGAGTAAAATCAAGCGATTAAATCATGTATAAATTTTATATCGGAGCATTGCCCCGATTCCGCCAACACTTTTCAGTAAATCATTTCCGGGTGGTATAAATTCAACATGCGCATCGATAGCTTCGGCAAGGCTCGCAAGCCTTTCCGCCAGCTCCCTGTCGATAGATTTGTCGAGTAGCAACGTATCTACCTGTCCATATTCGAGCGCTTTTTGTGTGTCATCGATACCTGCCACCGCAAGTTCATGTCGGCGCAATTCCGCCAAAAAACGCTCGAGGATTCGTTTTTCCTGCTCGCGTTCAGCCTGCTCGAATATCGGCGCAACTTTTCGGATAAACTGATTATCGGCAGCATCGAGATCCCATGGCACACGAGCGATTATTTTCTCGCGCAAGTGCTTGGGAAGAATTTCTTCCACCGATAAAATAATTCTCTCTCGTCCGGCAAGTAGTATCCGTTTGACTTTAGCTTCATTGAAAGCTTCCGCCGCCGCCTGTGCCACATCCTTTGCGAAATGCTTAACCTGTTTCTCGCGACGGCGCTGATAGCGCATCTGCGACCAGCCACCGACTTTGCTCAAGTGATGAATCTTAGTCCGCATCGAATCGGCATCATCGATAACCTTGCCGGCAACGATTAGCACTCTCGCGCCGGCGGCATCAGCCATTATAACACCGACAGGCTCGTATTCATCGAGTTCGAGAGCGAGCGGTAAAATAATCGCCTCATCATCGATAGCGATAAACCCCCTCTGCGGGATAGTAAGCTCGATTCCTTTAGTATAATCCGCACCGATATCGGCGAAGAACGCAAGCCCCGGACCGCGATAGCCCTTGCCGCTCTTTTTATGGATATAATCCATCATCAGCGAAAGCGAAACATCGAAGTATTCAACCTCCGCGGTTGTGAGAAGCGGCATAATTCGTTTTTTTTCCTTCTCGACAAAATCTTTGACAGCATCCCAATCACCGCGGGTAGGGATATACGCCGACATAACATTGCGTTCGGTTTGAGCCAATCCCGCAAGCTCGCGAAGTAATTCCTCCGTTACATGCATTATATTCCTCCATTTGCTTTTTCGTTTCAGGTAATTACAAATGTGTCGAATAATTGCGTATATTCAAAGTTCTTTTTGTTTTTTTGGCTAAAAAAAAGAAGTGATAGTTATGGAAATAAGCAAAAAACATTTCTTGCCGAACTCATCCTCAATCACTATACTATTTTGTGAGAAGAAAAAGAACCATGGATAACTGAAGCATTTGAAGGAGACCATGATGAAAATAATTTATTCCTTTTTACTAATACTCTTCTGCATTGCAACCATTTTGGCGACACCTATGAGAATCGCAATAATTCGCGGCGGGTATGTGAGTTACTACTACGGCGGATGGGAACATGTGGCGGATTCATCGGTAACAAGACTGCAGATGCTGCTCGAAAACCACGACAATATCGATATTGTGCTTTTCCCTGAATTCGCATTTGGCGGGATAGACGGCGGTACCACCGGCGAGCGTCCCGAAGTTTATTTCGATTACGACGCACTCAACGGTTTTGTGCCGTATCCATGGGATTCGTTGAATCCCTATGATGTCCGCACCGCCGATAGAATCGACACCTTGCGTTTTATTGCCGGGGATAATAATATCTATATTTGGGCATCGTCATGCTGTGAACGCATCGATGGATATACTTCCAGTTTCAATTCAATCCCTTTGGTTTCACCGGATGGCAAAATATATCGAATTCGTCGAAAAACATGGTATTCGACACATGAACCGGCTCGCGATACGACCGTGCATCTGGATACGATAACAACCCGTTCCAGCAAGCGGGTTGCAGTGATGACCACAATCTGCTATGAGAACGGTTGCCTTCCCTGGCTGCTTGAACCCATCGAGCCGCCGGCGCCATTGTGGCTTCTTCCACACGGCACATGGTTGCTTCATTTCGAGGATGTTACAGCAGCAACTCAACGATGGCGATATTCTGAAATCCTGCCCGAACTCGATTCGTTCTCCGAGGACTGGCTATGGGGCATAATCTCCGATGGCTGGGTTCGCGATGATGCCGTAATGCTCTCGTGCGATATTTTTACCGATTCATACGGAGCGCTTGCAATCGATAATGTCCACCGCGACAATGTGGCATGGGAACCGTTGGCATGGATTGCTATCGAGGATGAATATGTCGTTGTCGATTGCAATGTTCCCGCTGTCGATGAAATTGAAACATTGGCGAAAGCTCCCAAAAAATCTCCGGTCCCGATCGCCGGTCATCTCGAGGCTTATCCGAAAATCACTACCGGACCGGTATTGCTGTGTGGCGCGAATAGCACTATCATTAAAGTTTTCGATGAAAGCGGCGAACTTGTTTCTGAAATCACCGCTGATAACGGTAAAGCGATATGGGATGCTGCGGCAATGGAGAGTAAGCCCATTCCGGGTGAATATTCTTTTGATGACGGCTTCAGCACAACAACTGTAACCTTGATAAAATGAATTGGGGTCTTCTTAGAAAAAGTAGATTGATAATTTGATTTGTTTCTTGTTTATCTGATAAAATGTCAAAGCTCAAAATCTAAATATAATACCTGTCATTTCGAGGAGCGCAGCGACGAGAAATCTGAAAAAGGCAACGATTTCTCGCTTTGCTCGAAATGACATTGACTCCGTTCGAAATGATAATAATATGGTGTTGGACATTTAGTCATTTGACATTGATTTGACATTTGAACTTTGAAATTTAGATTTATATTTATCTATATATACATTCATACTTGAAATCCATGTAATGTATTGTAACATAAAAAGTTACTTATGACATTAGATTCAAAATGACCAACTAAAACTAAGAAGAACCACACTTTTAAAATCGGAGTATTCGATGAAAAGAATTCAAAGAATTCTGGCAATTTTAATTATCTTTTTAGTTTGCCTGTGCTTTGCAGACATTCGTGTTGGCATTGTGCGGCACATGACATGCCCCGATACTGCGGGAAATACCGTCCTCGCAATTACGGAAATGCTCGAATCCCATCCCAACCTCGACCTTATAATCGCCACCGATGGCGCACTTGCGGGAACACAAAACAGAGCGAGGCTCATTTTTGGCAGAGATGAATTTGAAAATATTATATTTGCCGAAGCAGATACCTCGGAAATATCATGGGAAATCGCCTGTTATCTTGATGAGATATGCTCACTTGCTGCAATCTATAGCGCAATAATAATCCCCGGGACTCTGTGGGAGGTGGACTCGTCGTATCGTGTATTCTGCAGTGCACCGATAATCGGACCGGATGGCAGGATTAAAAGAATTAGGCGCAAAGCGCATCAGGACAGGTGCGACATAGCAATCGATTCCACAATTTTCCTCGATACAATTGTTACGCGGGATAGCTCAACATATTCGTATTTTATCACAATCACCAATGAAAGCCGCGATATTCCTGTCATATATGAATCTCCTTTGGAACCTGCTGATATCTGGCTTTGCCTCGAATCACACTGGTTCGCAATCGCAGGTCATGCCGCAGCGGAATTTGAAAGCGACCTTTATCCCGATTATTACTCGATTCGCGAAAGCTTTAATGAAGATTTATTTACCGATTTCTATCGAGACTGGTTAGATTACGAATCCCCCGTTTTTATTTCTGAAATGAGTTTCTTTGGAGGAGCGTTCTGGATGCAGAATCTTGCAGATTCACTTCTTCCTGAAAACCATTGGTTTAGAATGGATTATTATGAAGAATCGTTACGCTATATAATCGCCGGATGTAATCCGCACGAACCATCGCTTTTTTCAGAAATCGATAAAGCACCTTTACCCGAAAAAGTGGGATTTCATATCTATCCGAATCCGTTTAATTCAGGTGTCAGGTGTCAGGTATCAGGTGTCGGGGAACAGGAAATTGAGATTGGAATATACGATTTGCGGGGGAATGTTGTTGCGACACCCTTTAACATGCAGGCGCAACAGGGAATTGCCGAAGGCAAGGAAAGTTGCGCAATGAAAAGCACCCACTGGTGCCCCGATGAATCAATTTCATCGGGAATTTATCTCATCCGGGCAACAACGGAAGATGGTTTTAACGAAACGAAAAGGGTATTTTATTTGAGGTAGGATTCTGAACCGGTGATAGCAATGATAAAAATGATGAAACATGATTCCCACACTCATAATCATGCAAATTCAGTTCATCGTTTGTATCACTGGTTCAGAAATGGCAAAACCGCTAAAACTTCAAAAACATCACATAAACCAATTGAAATTAATAAGTTGTAGATTAGTATAAATGTAGAAATCACAAAACACTTATTACGGGAGGAACAATGTTAAAAAAACTTTGGCTCGCGCTTGCTTTTATGATTTCCATTTTGTTGGCATTGCTTATTGTCGGCTGTGGCGGAGATGACGATGACAATGGCAATGGAAATGGCGGTTCATATAGCGCATCAGATTATTTCCCTCTTGCTGTTGGGTGGTCGTGGACATATCAGGACAGCGGCACCTATAGTATCGATACATCTTCGACAGAAATTGTCGCTATTGTCGAGATTGGAGAGCAGCAGTATTATGCCATGACAGATGATGATGGCGATACTTCCTATTTTCTGATACAAGGCGGCACGGTATATGCTTATGATACGGAAATCGATTCAAATTATTTAATAATTCCGGCAACTTTCGGTATAGGGGACTCGTGGATTGGAATGAATATGGATTCGACAGATACCGCTGAAATGACGATAACACATTCTTGGATGACTCAAGAGACTGAAGTTCAAACAACCGAGGACATTACAGTGCCGGCAGGTAGTTTTTCGTGTTTGAAAATATTGAGTACAATAGAATGGGGTTATCAAGTCTCGATGAATGATAGTGTTCTTTATTCAAGTAGCGAAACAGAAACTAGCTATGTATGGGTTTCAAAGAATGTCGGTTCTATTAAGGAACAAAGCTCTGATGAAAACATTAGTGTCCTTCTGAATTATACGGTAGGAGAATAATTGGTAAAAATTCCTTGCCAATAAATGTTGTTTTTTTTATCTTTTTAATTTATTCATATTTGTAATTTATTGGAGGTAAATTATGGCTTTGCCTAAGCGAAGGCATTCGAATCAACGCAGCCGCAAGCGCAGAACTCACTGGAAATTGAAGCCTGTTACTGTGGTTGTCTGTTCAAATTGTGGAGAACCGATGGTGCCGCATCGAGTTTGTCCACATTGCGGTTATTATGCAGGTCGTCCGATAATCTCAACTGCCAGAAAATCCGGTAAGGAGAAAACAAAACGGGCAGAATAAAATACTACACATCTCGGTTATCTAAAAGATGGTCTAAGGAGATTCGGCATCGTGATGAACCTGTGAGAGTTGCACTCGATGCAGCCGGCGGCGATGGCGGTATGGAAGTCAATATCGATGCGGCTCTCGATGCAATTTCACGAAGCGAGAATCTTGAAATAATTCTCGTTGGTCGAGAGCATAAGATTAACGAAATTCTTGAAAAGAAGCGTTTTAGCCCACCTGAAATTTCTATTCATCATGCCGAAAATGTAGTCTGTATGGACGAAAATCCGCTTCATGCCGCGCGCGATAAAAAAAATTCTATTGTAAAAAGTATCGAGCTTTTGCGCAGCGGTGAAGTCGATGCATTTATGAGTGTTGGCAATACGGGCGCCGTGGCGGCATCGGCGATGTTAAGACTGAAAATGCTACCGGGAATTAATAGAACACCTATTCTGGCGGTTTTCCCGACTATGGGCGGGCATCCTATCGTTATGCTCGATGTTGGCGCTAATGTTGATTGCAAACCACGGCACCTTTTACAATTTGCAATTCTTGGCTCTACATTCGCCGAGCTTATTATGGAGCGAAATAATCCTCGAGTTGCACTTATCTCGGTTGGTGAAGAATCAAGCAAAGGCAATACTAATGTTAAGACTGCACATTCATTGCTGGCGGACTCATCCAGTAAACTCGGTTTGAATTTTGTCGGCAATATCGAGGGTAACGATATTCTTCGAGGCACTGCCGATGTCGTTGTTTGCGATGGTTTTATTGGGAACATAATGCTGAAATTTACAGAAAGCATATATTCACTTGTGAAGAAAATCTTCTTTAAAGATCGAAGGGTTTCAATTCTCTCGCTTATCGGAGGGCTTTTGTTATATCCTTCACTTAAACGAACAATTAAGGATTTTAATTATGCGGAATATGGCGGAGCGCCGCTTTTGGGCGTTAATGGAAATATCGTAATTGGACATGGTTCGAGTTCGAGCAAAGCAATAATGAATGCATTACTTTTAGCGCAACACATGGCGGTAGCGAATCTACCGGTTGCGCTTCGGAAAGCTGCAAAACAAATTGAGGAGCTAAATCATGAAAACAGCAATTTTGGGGATAGGGTCGTACGCACCACCGCAGGTGCTCACTAATGCCGACCTCGAAAAAATGGTCGATACTACCGATGAATGGATAACTACTCGAACAGGAATAAAAGAAAGACGGATTGCTGATAAGGATACCCCCTCATCGGAACTTGCGATAATCGCCGCTCGTGAAGCACTTGAAATGGCCGGTATAACCGCAGACCAACTCGATGCAATAGTAGTTGGCACTGTTACACCGGATTACTATTTCCCATCGACAGCATGTCTTTTGCAGCATAAACTAGGTGCAAGAAAAATTATGGCACTCGACATATCCGCCGGCTGCACAGGATTTATTTACGCAACGATACTTGGTGATACGCTAATCCAGTCGGGAAGAGCTAAATATGTTCTGGTTGTTGGAGTCGAGGAACTAACAAAAATCACGAACTGGACCGATAGAAGTTCATGTATCCTCTTTGGCGATGGCGCCGGCGCTGTCGTTCTTGGAGCCCCGGAAAATGATGAGCAGGGAATCCTATCGACCTATGCCGCCGCCGATGGTTCGCTCGGCGATTTACTCTACCAGCCCGGTGGTGGTTCGGTAAAACCGGCTTCACATGAAACCGTTGATAAAATCGAACATACCATCAAAATGGCTGGCAATGAGGTTTTCAAACACGCGGTTCGACAGATGGAAGAAGCCGCTATTAAAGCGCTGGAGAAAGCGAATGTTGCTCAAGATAAATTAGACTGGTTGATTACTCATCAAGCGAATATGAGAATAATCGATTTCCTTGCCAGAAGGCTTAAAATGCCGATGGAACAGGTGATTGTTACGATTGATAAATATGGTAATACATCGGCGGCATCGGTCCCAATGGCTTTTGGCGATGCCGTGAAAGAAGGTAAGATTAAACGCGGCGACCTTGTATTGCTGGTTGCTTTTGGCGCTGGATTCACATGGGGAAGTGTATTATTCCGGTTTTAGTCGAATAAGTCGTAGTCTACTTCCCAAAACCGATACTTGATTTTTTATCTCTCGAATACTTGAACCATTTTTTTGCTATGCAAAATAGAATTGAACGACCCTCCCGGATATATGCCCCAGCTTTATGGATAGCATCGGCATTTTCACTGGGAGTTGTTCTTTGTGCAGAAACTGAATTTCATCACTCGTTCCTGTTTCTTTTATTCTTTGCGGTAATTCTTGCAATACTTTCATATTTTTCCTCATCCAAAATTAGAGATGTTGCAATCCTTGCTTGTTTTCTTGCACTTGGCGCCGCAAGAATTGAACTTGCCCGGATTAAACCATTCAATTTATGGTCAAATCATGATGACATCAAGGTCGTCAGAGGCATAATCTCAGATTTCCCATATTTCTCGAATGGTCGCTGGAAGGCAACATTGAAGGTACTTTCCATCGACTGCGGCGAGGGATTTCAAAAAGCATCGGGTCAAATCAAACTCACATTCGAAAAACCTGAAGAACCACTCGCTTATGGACAATTGTGGGAACTGAACCAAAGCCCACAATCTATCTCCGGACGCGACGAGCTCTATTCTCGATACCTTACAAGGCGAGGAATATCGGGAATAATTTGGGCAAAGGATACTGACGGTATTCTTCTCGATGAGGACAGGGGAAATTTCTTATTTCGCAAAATCATCTCTCCATTTCGAGAACTTATTACTACCGCGATAGAGCAAAATCTTGGAGAAGAGTCGGGTGCGCTTCTCGAGGGTATGCTTCTCGGAGGTGGTCGAAAACTCTCACTTGAAACTAAAGCTTTTTTCTCGCATTCAGGTGTGATACATATTCTTGCTGTCTCCGGTCTTCATGTAGGCGTTATTGTATTAGTCCTTTTGTGGATATTTCGGAGATTACTCAAGAGAACGCTTGTATTCAGCGCATTTGCTGTGATAATACTGTTGATTTTCTATTCCATGCTTGTGCAACTGCGACCATCGGTTGTGCGAGCTACAGTGATGGCTTCATTTATCTTGCTTGCGCCGTTGCTGCATAGAAAGGCAAATCCAATAAACTCACTTGGCGCAGCAGCTCTTTTCTTGCTTCTTTTCCGACCATTCGACATTTATAATGCAGGATTTCAGCTTTCGTTCGCAGCAACCGGGGGAATCCTATATCTGCTACCAAGGCTTACAGTGCCTTTTAGTAGAGATTTCTGGATACGAAAGGATTGGAAAGTGCGCACTATACAGGGCATTATGGTATCGATAGGCGCACAGCTTGGCACTGCGCCTATTGCGGCATTTCATTTTCATAAATTTCAGCTTATTGCACCATTGGCAAATATTCTCGTTATTCCAGTACTCATACCTGTTATTTCATTGGGATTTCTGGGAATTATTGTGTGGACGGTTGTTAAACCATTAGGTATGTTGCTGCTCAAACTCGATAGCATAATGCTTTCATACATCCTTTTTGTGGTGAAAAACCTTGGGAAACTTAAATTCGCTTTTGCTCCAGTAGTAGATTTTCCACTTTGGGTATGGGGAGCATATCTGCTTTTTATAGTAGGGCTTGCGAATTTCTACTGGAAAAGGTTTTGGCAGATTTGTGCAATTGCTGGTGTTTCAGCGGTGATTTTATTCTTTATTTTTTTTGAACACAAGGATGAAATCGTCTTTTTTGATGTCGATGGAACCGCAGTTTATGCATCAAAAAAGAATGAAAGCCTACTTTATTATGATGCTTCAATCGAATCGCTCGATTGGACAATATTACCTTATCTATATTCAACTGGAAGAAAATCGATAGATATTCTTTGTCTTCCACTAAGCCGAAAAAATCTAAACGATGGCAAGCATATCACTGAACGGTTGGACCCGGAAACAATACTCACACCACGAAAGCTTGTAGACTTCCCTGTGGATATGACCGTCGTTGTAGATTCGATTAACGGAAATTGTATTTCTGCAAAATTTCTCTCGGATAAAAACTGTGAAATATACACAATAGATACGAGAATACTCGTGCTTGAAGCTCCCTTAAGAGGTGTGGAAATCGATGATGTGGATTTCCTTTCAATCAATTATCCCGGGATGTTCGATGAAGTTTCAACATTAATTAGTAATCCCGATATTATAATAATTGGGTGCGATGGCTATGGTTGGGAGAAAACACCGAACAAAATATTATACACTATCGGGGATTTTTCGACACTGCAATTCGACCTCGAATAGCTAATCCTTTGAATTACAGGAAAATACAGGTAGTCCAATTATTACTATTGAAAACCTTTCAATTGTCCTTATATTGAAATATGAGGGATTTCATAAATTATGAGAATAACTTCCGAAACAGTTCTAGAGGAGATTCTCGGGAATTATCCTGAAACAATTCCCGTTCTTGCAAGGCATGGTTTTCACGGCATTGCCTGCCCGGCTGAAATGTGGGTTACATTGAAAATAATTGCCGAAAGCAGGGGGATTCTTCTCGAACCTCTTATCGAAGACCTCAATCGTGTCGTTGGTGAAATTTAGCTTTCCATTACACAATCCATAATATCCAGTTTGCAATCCACAATAAATAAAGGAACACCTTTGGTCCAGTCTTATGGATTTGTTTTTATAAACCTTCAATAATGATATACACAGTTCGATTATTTCAATGTATATTAGCGTGTATTTTCAATTATTAAAATGAATATTTGAATATTTGAATATATTACTTGACATATTTAAAGTCAGCACTATAATGACATTGAAAAATGGAAAATGCGAAAAATTTGGCAAAGTCATTCAACCTTACAAATGGGAATTTCTAACAATAAAAAGGAGGCTATGAAATGCAGAAGATTCTGGGACAATGCCCGGGCTGCGGCGAGAGGATGGTCATCCGGGAGTATGAGTGCCCGAGATGCGGTATCCAAATTCGTGGTAATTTTCAACCTGTCGAGAATTCCGGTTACCTTGCGCCGGAAATCCTGGAACTCATTAAGATATTTGTGAGTTCCTATGGTAACATCGGCGAGGTTGCCAGTAAGTTGGGTGTCAGCAGACCCACCGCAAAAGCGAGAATTACCGACCTTGGTAGAGTCCTCGGCGTGCGAGTATCCGAATCCGGCAAAGAAGAACATGATACAGTTCTCACCGCTTTCGAAAGTGGAGAAATCTCTATCGATGAGGCAATTGAAAAACTAACAAAATAACAAGGAGGTAATAAGTGTTCTGGTTCGGAATTGCAGTTGGAACGGCGATTTTGCTGGGTGCAATCAGCGACATCACCGGGAGTATTAGAAAAAGGTTTTAAAAACAATCATTCAGGAGGTAAAAGGATGTCAACAGAGACATTGAAAGTACTCGAGATGCTCGAGGAGGGTAGAATCTCGACCGATGAAGCGGAAAGATTAATTCAAGCTTTAACCACTTCAAGAAGCGGAAGAAAAGGTAAAAGAGAAGCGCGCGAATCTATCGAAAATATCTCCCGGACTATTGCCGGTGTCATGGACCATGTTAAAGACCATATTGCAAGAGCTGTCCCGGATGATATCGATGCCTATGTGAATCTCGGCAAGGAATTTGGCAAGGAAAGCAAATTCGAGGGCACATATCCGGCAAAGAAAAGCGTGAACCTATCTGTTGGAAAAGGAGATGTCTCGCTGTCTCAATCCGATGATGATAAAGTCCATGTGAAAAGCTCGCGTAGCAAAGCCCGCGCTATCAGGAGCAAGGATGATAAACTCATGATTAAAATTGGACGCGGCGATACAGAATTAAAGGCTCCCGACAATTTGAATTTCAAAATTAAAATCGGAAACGGCGACATAAATGTAGAAGAGGGAAAAATGGATAATTTTGCAGCAAAAGTCGGAATGGGAGATATTATCGGCAAATATGCTGTCCAAAATGCCGATTTTGCAATCGGTTCGGGGGATATGTCATTTACTCTCTCAAGCTGCAGTGAGGGCAAATTGAATCTGGGCAAAGGCGATGTTAATCTCGAGTTGCCATTTAACGCAACAATATCGATAAATGTCTCGGAAAAAGCCGATGTTTTCCTCGATGACAGACTTAAAATCGAATCCGATGATATTATCGAGTCGAATCACGGAAAAGCCAACCGACGTAAGATTATCGCAAAAATCGGCGATGGCGACGAGGGAGATATCGGTATCGCAATAGGCTTTGGCGATTTGTCGATTAGTTAATTTACAAAAACATAAACAAAGGAGTGATACAATGTTAAGCGAAGAAAGACGCAAAATCCTCGAGATGCTTCAAAAGGGAAAAATCACAGCCGAGCAAGCCGAAAGATTGCTTTCTGCAATCGGTTCCGATTCTGTCGAGGAAAGCCCGATAAAACAGAAAAAGACACGGTGGCTGAAGGTCAGAGTGTATGAGGGTGGTACAAATTCACCCAAAGTAAAGGTGAATTTACCAATCAACCTGATAAAAGTTCTTGCAAAAATTGGCGTCAAATTTTCTGACAAATTCCCATCATCTGTAAAAGAAAAACTTGAAGAGCATGGAGTTTCCGACGGTTTAAATTCTCTTGCCCCCGAGCAAATCGAGGAGATTTTTGCCGAACTCACTAAAAATGGACCGCTTAATCTTGTCGAAGTCGATGATGACGATGATAGAGTTGAGATAACAATCGAGTAAATTCTCTTCGGAAGTATCGTCGATAGGTTTAGCAAGGGCGTTTAAAAGAACGCCCTTTTTTTTTAAAAGCATTTTGCTTTTATAATTGTTGATATTAAATTAATTCAATCAAAACAATGTAAAGGCAAGGCACTCCGACATACCGGTGAAATAATTAAACATCGTGTGGAATGCCTTGCCTTCAAGCAGAGTTTTTCTCTATTTCCTCTGTGACTCTGTGGCTGTATTAAAAGGATAAAACATGACAATTCTTCTCGTGAATGATGATGGCATATACGCACAGGGACTTTCATCTCTGGTTAAGAAACTTGGAGAAAAACATGAAGTTGTGATTGTAGCTCCCGACCGCGAGCAAAGCGCTGTCGGTCATGCGATTACACTTGCAAATCCTGTGAGGATTCAAAAGGTTCATCAGGATGGGAATTTTTTCGGCTATGCCGTGAGCGGAACTCCCGCAGATTGTGTTAAGCTTGCCATCAGAGTTATTATGAAGAGACCGCCAGACCTACTTATTTCGGGAATCAATCAAGGCGCTAATATCGGCGCTTCATTGATTTATTCGGGAACGGTTTCCGCTGCAACCGAAGGTACAATGATGCTTATTCCATCCTTCGCGGTTTCGCTCGATACACATCGCGCCGATGCTGATTTTGTCCCGGCAACTGAAATCGCTCTTAAAATAGCTGAAAAAATTCTCGAACTCGGGCTTCCCGAGGGTGTTTTCCTAAATGTGAATGTTCCATATATTCCCGAGGATAAAATCAAAGGTTTCAAAATCACTCAACAAGCGACAACATATTTCGATGATTTTTTCGAGCGGCGAATAGACCCTCAGGGAAAGATATACTACTGGATGAGCGGCACGATGGTCGAGATAAATGGAAGCGAGAACTCCGACATTGCTGCGCTTAGAGATGGCTATGTATCGCTCACGCCCGTTCGATACGACATCACTGCAAGGGAATCGATTTCGATGCTGAAAAATTGGTTCGAAAAATGATAACAAGCATTACTGTTGTTAATAAATAGTTCTCCTACCCCGTATCTATGCCAGTGCTCGATTCTAAATAATTACTCTCTCATTTTCAAAATAGGCGCTATCTCGCCGGGGTCGGACATCTCGGAAAGCGCGAGTGTGAATGATTCATCTTTTTTTATGATATTTAAAAGTTTGCGATAGACTTTCTGGTAATCGGTATCTTCCTCGTATATCGGTGTGATAATCCCGAAAACATAGTGAACTTTCTCTGTTGCCATCGCTCCTTTCATAGGAGCGGATTCTGGATAGCGAAGAAAACACATTGTTAGGTCTTTCACATTTTTTGAGCGAACATGCGGAATAGCAAAACCTTTGCCAACTACAGTCGGAGCTTGAGATTCCCGGTAAATAAACTCGGCAAGAAGTCTTTTTACATTGGTAACCAGACCCGACCTGTCCAGCACTTCGGCACATCTGTCGAGAACGGTTTGTGTAACCTCGAACGGTGAAGGATATACATTTTCCCCGTTTTCCTCATCGATATCGGTAGGAATGTATTCCCATAATTCTACCAAATTCGGTGCTAAAAGACGAAATAATCTCAGGTCTCTTCCTATGTTCCTCCCTGTTTCCATTTTTCTTTTTTCTCCATAGCCTGTGAAACGGTAATAAATTTGATGCCGTATTGTATAAGCGGCGGAATATCTCGTTTAAGTATTTTTGCAGTTGTATCCGAGCAATGGCAATTTATAATCATAGCCGGCATTCTTCGAGCTTTGAAGCAATAATCGAAAAGCCTTTTTTCTATCTCGTCTTCGGTGATTCCCGGCGGGTCGATAATATGGTCGATATGAGTTGCAGGCACTCCCTTCTCTTTTGCGATATCCTCCGCAACGGAATACGGTGTTGTTCGCGAATCGACCCAGAAAAAACCGGCATCGCGAAGAACACGCAACACCTGAAACATAACACGGCTATTCTCGGTCGCTTTTGAACCCATGTGGTTATTTGCGCCGACCGCTCCCGGAATATCGGCAAGCATCTTCTCGACAAGCTTCAATATATCGCGGTCATCGAGCGAAACAAGGATAGCATCGGCTCCGGGATCGATTCGCGGATATGCTTTCGGCTCCATTGGAATGTGCACGAGACGCTCGATTCTATTGTGTTTATCAAGCTCATTAAGAACATCACTCGTGTATTTTCCATTTGGCAAAATCGATGCGGAGAACGAAATATTTAACTCGAAAAACTTTTTTGCAATCGGAACGGTATAATCTCCGAAGTCGTCGATAACAAGCGCTACATAGGCTGAATCGACAGGTGCGCCGGAAATTCTTTTTATCCTTAGTCTGTGTGTCAGGATTTCGCCATAACCGAGATGTAGATATATTTCGGTAGCGGATTTTTTTTCATAAGCATCGATAATTCTCCCGCCGGAATCGATTACCGCTTGCTGGAATGCGTGATTTACGAGCGCTGCGGGAAATCTTTTGTTTATCTTTATTGTGATGTCGGTGATTTTTGATTCGGGAAGCTGCTCGATTGCGTCTTTTTGCTTGCGATAGATAGATTTCTTCGGTATCCCAATGTCGAGGAATGTCTGTGAAATTGCGCCATCTATTCTCGTGATGAAGTCTGTGGTTTTGCCTGGTTGCGTTGTTTTTGGGTCCGGTTCATCGTTCTCGGATGACAAAAATCCACCCCCGAATAACAGCAGCATAATGCCCGAAACTCCCAGCAAAGCAATTATTGCAAAAACCCACCACGGGAGTTTACGCCGTTTTTTGATATTCTTTTTTGTTCTCGGTTTTCTTCGCATTTTATCTATCATATCGAATTTCAGCGGTTCCGCAACAATATTATTCGCAAATTTTATCAGAATCCGAAATATTTAGCAGAATTCACTGGAATTATACCATTAAATCTGCAAATTTATCATTCAGGTATTGCGTTATCCGTTTTATTTCTGTATTTATATTTATAAGAAATATTTTTACAAATTGAGATTTGTTAAATGACGCTGATAAGATACATCGGAATCGATGGGCTTGAACGGTCGCCTGCGGTCGAGGCTGCAGATATTCTCGGTGAGGGCGGAAAAGTAATTATCCCGACTGAAACGCTTTATGGTTTAAGTGGAGATGGTGCCTGCAATAAGTGTTTGCGAGAGATAAACATCCTCAAAGGACGCAAACCGCAAGGATCGCAAATTGTGCTTTTGCGATATGAATGGATACAGGAGTATGCTGAAAACTGGGAGGATTATAAACCTCTAATCGATGCATTCGCGCCTGGACCTTTGACTTTTGTCGCTCCGGTAGCAAAAAATACACGCTTGTCGAAAGTTGTGATTGAAAATGGCAAAATTGCATTCCGGGTATCTGGTTCATGGTTCATAGACCTTGTTCTCGAAATTTTGAAAAAACCGGTTACATCGACAAGTGTCAATCTGGCTGGCGATGAACCGCTTTTCAATCCGATGGATATTATTGCATCTTTTGATGACAGTGTCGATGGTATTTTTCTGTTTCAGGATGAGAATCTTTCGGGTCCACCATCCACAATTGTGGATATATCAAATTTCCCGGAACTCGAGATTGTCAGAGAAGGTGCAATATCGAGCAAAGCGATAATGACTGCTATGAAGCAAGTGTGCTAATTAAATAGCTAAACTATTGTAAAAAAATCATTATGGTTATCCGGCTAATACTGAGCTATTGAATTCAAAATCAAAACTACATATCAAAATGTAAAAATGTTCCGCTTACACCAATAGAAAAGCCATAGAGCTCAAAGAGAGAAAAAAAACAAGTGGAAGTTGGAAATGGGACGCATGATGAAAACAACTTTTTTAATTTTTGATACGTCATTTTACATTTTGATATTTAATATTTGATATTTCCATTGAATATAAACGAATTGTAACCAAACCATTTTTTAAGATTTTCATTTGGTAAATGAATAACCTGTCATGGAGGTGGCATGGCGCAGCCGACAATACACGACCCGGTTCAGTTTTTCATTGGAATTATTGCAAACGATGAATCGCTTATAGAAAAGGCAAAAAAAACTCTTGCAAACCAATGGGATATTGTCCAGCCGGAATCCGCAAGGCTCGATTTCGATAGTTTTACAGAATATTATCAATCCGAAATGGGCACAGGATTGATTCGCTTATGGTTTCCGCTGGAGAAAAAAGAATCTGATGAGGATAATCCCGAAAAACCTTTTGAGGGATTAGGTCAACCGGAAGACCTTGTCAGGCTCAAATGGATTTGCACAGCAATCGAGCTCAACCTTGCAGATGAAAATGAACGCCGGGTGAATCTCGACCCCGGCTATTTAACCGAAGCCAAAATTATTCTAGCTTCATTTAAGGACTTTGCGCACAGGATTTATCTCATGCAGGGAGTATTTGCGGATATGCAGCTTGTGTTTAAGGGCGGGAAATATCTTCCGCGGGAATGGACTTTTGCGGATTATCAAACTGCGGAAGCTCAGCGATTCTTTATGAAATTGAGAGAGTCATATAGGGACAAACTAAAAGCGTATATCGAGAGTCAGCTTGACGCCATCCGGCAAGGGAATGATATTGACTGAAAGCGGCTCATCTATTCTGTCATCGAAATCGAAAAGGTGAGCGCAGATATAAGCATCTACAATATCGAGAAATTTTGCACCGGCGAAAATCCAGAGATATGTGTTGCGGTCATCGGTAGCGTTTTCAAAATCCGTTTGTGCTTGCGAATATTCCGATGAACCCGGCTCGAGAGATTCCCTGATATCCCAAAGGCTGTCTGCGAGTGTCGAGGCATCGTAGGCACGCCAAAGGCAGTATCCCTCGGATGCGACAAAAATAGGGACATGCCACCATGCGCGTGAATAAACCTGACCGGCGCCGGGAATCGCAGCCGAAAGCAGAGCCGCAACTGTCGGATTGGGAACAAAGCGCTTGGGATAAAAATCGGTCGAATCCTGTATCGATACCTGCTCATCATACTCGGGTTCGTCGGGCTTTTGCAATTCCTGAGCGCAAAAGCACAACGAGATTAAAACTAAAATTGTAACAAGAAAATGTCTCATAATATTATAAAAATACTCGGTATTCTGGCTGCGTCAATCGCAATTATGTTCCCTTCGTTCATTTTTGCGCAGAGAATCGAGGTCTATTTCTCGAAAGATGTGGATACAGCATTATGCGACAGCCTTGGAATCGAATATTTACCCGATGGCTGTGATGTACGCCTTGATAGCTTACTGGCAGTATATATTGCTGAAGCAGAGAGTTCAGTGGATATGTGCGTTTATAATTTTGATGATACAGCTTTGGTATTTCTTTCGCCGGCAATTCGTGATGCTTTGGTGAGAGGAGTCAGGTTTCGGATAGTTACTGATGATGGTTTTGTAAATGAAGCTGTTATCGATTCACTTGAAGCTTGGGGAATAACATGGATAAATAATAGTTTTGGACTTGGTGGAAGTGGCTATATGCATTGCAAATTCTTTATTATTGATGGTCGTGATGAAGAAATTCTAAATGATATCGTAATTATTTCGAGTAGCAATTTAACTGTCCAGAATTTGCGAAACGATGCAAATAACACGATTGTGCTTTATTGGTCGGAACTTACCGATGCTTTTGAAAGTCAATTCAATATTTATTGGGGTTCACCATCGGACACTCCAAATCCTGATTCTGCAACTTTTAGAAGCGGTTTCCCAGACATAATACCTCATGCTATCGATGGTGAAGAAACAAGTGTAAATTTATTCTTCTCTCCACAGTATATAGAATATGAGGATTCAATACTGAAAGCATTTGCTTCAGCAGATTTGCAATCTTTTTTCTGCATAAACAGATTTACTCGAGATCGAGTTGAGGATACTCTCAGGTCAATTTTTTATAATGGTGTAAATCTTAAAGGAGTATTTGACCAAAACGAAATAGCATATGAAAACATGACCCACACTGGTGCAGATTCGACTACTTTCTGGAATATATCTCCTGAAGTATTCATTGATAACCTTGAATCAGGAAAATTGCACCATAAATATCTTATTGTCGATTGTAATTTCCCTGCATTAGATCCTTTGGTTTTGGTTGGTTCGATGAACTGGTCAGCAAATGGTTTTTATAATAATAACGAATGCGTCCTCATCATCCACAGTTATGAGGTTGCGCAAAAATTCTTTGCCGAGTTTGCTACACGGTATGTCGAGGCGGGCGGTTCATTCGTGGGAATCGAGGAAAAACCGGTTCACCGAAACGAGACTATGCGAATATATCCAAATCCCGCAAGGAATTGGCTGAATGTGTTTCCCACCGGGCATATCAAAATTTATGATATTCGCGGACAATGGGTTGGGGATTTTTGCCCGCCGATAATGCTTTGCAATCTTCCCGCAGGTGAATATATCGTCAGGCAGGGACACGAGAACCGAAAAATTATTATTCTTCCCTGATAATCGAGGTTTCCGGATAGGCGGCTTTGTCTATTAAGTCGCCATTGTAACCATAAATTCCTCATTAGATTGAGTTGTTATTATCTTGTTGAGGAGAAATTCCATCGAATCGAGAGTGTTTAACTCTGACAGGATTTTGCGCAGCAACCAAACACGCATCAGCACATCTTTATCCAGCAAAAGCTCTTCCTTTCTTGTGCCGGATTTATTGATATCGATTGCCGGGAATATCCTTCGGTCGGAAAGCCTTCTGTCGAGTACAAGTTCCATATTTCCGGTGCCCTTAAATTCCTCAAAAATAACCTCATCCATTTTTGAGCCTGTTTCGATAAGTGCGGTCGCAATAATCGAAAGCGAACCACCCTCCTCGATATTTCTTGCCGCACCAAAAAAGCGTTTGGGCTTCGACAACGCCGAGGCATCGACACCTCCGGTGAGGATTCTTCCGCTGTGAGGCGCTATATTGTTGTATGCACGGGCGAGTCTTGTGATTGAATCGAGCAAAACGACCACATCGCGTTTCTGCTCGACCAAACGCTTGGAGCGCTCGAGTACAATTTGTGCAACCTGAGCGTGACGCTCCGCTACTTCATCGAATGTCGAGGAGATTATCTCAACCTCGGGAGCTTCCGCAACCTCGGAACATTCCTTTGCGATAAAACGTTTCATGTCGGTTACTTCTTCGGGGCGTTCATCGATTAGCAGGATAATCATTATTACTTCGGGATGATTATGTATCATTGCCTTTGCGATTTGCTGCAGGATTATGGTTTTCCCGGCTTTTGGCGGAGATGTGATAAGACCACGTTGACCCTTGCCTAAAGGCACAAAAAGGTCCATCAATCTTGTAGTAATCTCTTCGGGAGAATTCTCGAGCAGGAATTTATCCTCCGGGTAAAGCGGTGTGAGGTTATCGAACATTATTTTATGTTTTGCTTGCTCCGAGTCGAGTCTGTTGACCTGCTCGACTCTGAGAAGAGCGAAAAATCTCTCGCCCTCTTTGGGTGGTCGAATAATCCCCGACACAAGATCTCCTGTGTGCAGGTCGAATCTTTTTATCTGTGATGGCGAAACATAAATGTCATCCGGTCCCGGTAGATAGTTATATTCCGGGTGCCGCAAGAACCCATAACCGTCTGGAAGAACCTCGAGCACACCTTCGCCGAGAACCTCGGTATTCTTGACTACAATTTCCGCTGCGAGAAACTTAAATATTAAATCCTGTCTGCGCAAGGAATGAGGATTTTCAATTCTATGCTGCTCAGCCATTTCGAGAAGTTCTTCAATCGACCTTTTCTTGATATCGTTCAGATGCAGTCTTATTCGTTCCTTACTTATATTGTTGGGTTCACGAGACCTTCGTTCATAATCTGCAAGAGTGTTATTACTATCTCTGTGACCATTTCTTCGCGGTTCTCGAGCCGGTCTGGGTTCGCCAGACGATGATTTCGTGTGCCTTATCTTGGTTTGAAATCTGGATTCGGACCTTGACCTGGGCGCATGAGAAGTGCCATGTCTTTTCGATTCCTCATTCTGCATAGTCTCTTGTTCAGATTTCTTGACCGATTCTGGTTCTTTATCGGTTTTTTCCGTTTCGGTTTTGGTCACTGCGATTTCCGGTTGAGCGGATATGTCCGCCTTTTTTTTTGCTTCCTTCGACCTCGATCTTTTTAAACCTGTAGATTTTGCCTTCGAGCTTTTTGGTTTTGAAGGTTTTTCCGACTCCACTTCAGCCTCGGATTTCTTTTTTCGCCCTCGCTTTTTAGGTTTTACTTCCTCGGTAGGAATCTCCTCGATAAAAAGCTCTGGTTGCTCTTTACTTTTTTTCTTTGCGAACATATTTTGTACCTCTCTGTTAGTTTTTTTGTTTTAATATGAAGTTGCAATAAGTCGAGTAACATTGTCAACTTTTGTGTGAAACTCTCTTTACATATTGTCCGGGGCATTGATACCGCAAATATCGAGTCCATTCCGGATTGTGCAGGCGACAGCAAACACAAGAGCGAGCCGTGCACACGAAATATTGCGGTCATCACCTACGACACGATGTTTTGAATAAAAATTATGAAACATCTTCGCAAGTTCTGTCAGATAGAACGGAATAATATGAGTTTGCATCTGTTGTGCAGATTTATTTATCTCGCTGGGAAATCTGGACAACATACGAATAAGCGCTGTTTCTTCAGGCTCGGATAATATTTCGAAGTTGACATTAGATATCATTTCTTTTGAAAAACCTTTGTTTTCAGCAAATTCGATGATACTTATAATTCTTGCGTAAGCATATTGAATATAATAAACGGGATTTTCTTCCGATGTATTTCTTGCAAGATTGAGGTCGAAATCGAGGTGAGCCTCCATTCTTCTCGCAAGGAAGAAATAACGGGCGGCATCCACCCCGACATCATCCATAAGTTCCTTCATTGTAATCAATTTCCCCAATCTCTTGGACATTTTTACTTTCTCTCCGCCCTCTATCAGATTCACCTGCTGAAGAATTAGAACAATCAATTTTTCGTCATGTCCAAGCGCTTTCATTGCGGTCTCCATCCTTGCTTTATGCCCGTGATGGTCGGGACCGAGAATAGTATAAATCCTATCGAATCTTCTTCCCTCGAATTTATCTGCATGGTAAGCGATATCTACAAGTCCATAAGCCCATTCACCATCGGACTTTACAAGGACGAAATCCTCGACAGCGCTATTAACTTGTGATGCTGCAAACCACAATGCATTATCGCTTTTGTAAGTATAACCATCGATATCGAGTCTTTCAAGAATCTCAGCAACCTTATTGGATTCACGGATTTTGCTTTCAGGAAACCAAACATCAAAATCGGTATTAAATCCAGCAAGAGTTTCCTTTTGCTCATGAAGAATTCTTTGCAAAATCCACTTTTCAGATGTAGTTTGGGAATTCGATTCTAAGTATTCATGAGCATAATCGCGCAGATATTCGCCGCGGTATCCATCCTCGGGGATTGCAGTATTTTCACCTTTAATTTGCAATATTCTAGCGCCAAAGCTTTTTCTGAGAAGTTGAATCTGATTGCCGCAGTCGTTTATGTAAAACTCGGTAGTTACATCGTGTCCAGCTGAACGAAGAGTATTTGCGAGTGTCGAACCAACCGAAGCCGCGCGAGCCGAAACAATATTGAGAGGTCCTGTTGGATTAGCGCTTACGAATTCAATTTGAATGTTTTCCGGTTGATTCCTGCAATCTTTTAAAAACCATTCTTCCGGGGATTGGATGATATTGCGGATAATATTATGTAAAAAGCCTTCAGCCAGCCAGAAATTGATATAACCTGTACCCGCTATCTCCGCTCGGTCAAAGATTTCAGGAATTGAAGCGGACAAAATCTCCTCGCCAATTTGACCGGGTGATTTTTTTGCTATTTTAGCAAGCTTGAAAGGAAGATTTGTCGATAAATCACCGAAATTAAAATTCACCGGTTCAGTGATATCGATAGTAACCTCGGCATTGAAAAGCTCTTTTACTCTTCCGGCGAGCCAGCTTTCCAAAATGTTCACAATTTCTTTTGTCATTTATTTTACACAGTCTTTAAAAATGGTACTATTTCTGAAAGTGTAATCGGTCAGATATCAATCGTAAGCGATTTAAAAAAAAAGAAACGAGAAAACATTACTTCTAATAGAAATCTTAACACTCATCACAATCTTTGGGTTAATTCGCTATATTGGTTTCATGCTCAAAGTCTTTCATTATCTCAAAAGGTGCATCACCCCAATAGCTTTCGATATCATAGTATTCTCGGATTTCATCCAGAAACAGATGAACAATAACATCATAAGCATCGGCAAGAACCCAACCGGTTCCTTTTAGACCTTCAATATGATATTTTGGAACATCATATCTATCGAATACTTCCTTGACAATCTCTGCAAGTGAATTGAGATGAATCATGCTATTAGCCGAGGCAATAATGAAGAAATCCGCAATATCCGTCAATTCCCGAACATCCAATATTCTTATTTTACCACCCTGTTTTTCCCAGAGATATTCAGCGCAGATATGAGCAAGTTCACTCGAATCTACAGAAGTTTTTTTATTCCGTATTCTTTTCATTGGGCTTAGATTTCAAAATCTAAATGTTATCTCTTTAATAGAAAATAAGGACTAAAAAATTTGTTTATTTCAATTTTCATTTGCTACTTCTAACATAGGTTACATCACCCAATGCGGATTGTTCCAATAGAATTTAATATCAAGGTCATGGGATTTATCCTGTATCGAGGTGTATCAAGAATAAACTCTAATTTCGCATAAATCAGGTGAAAAAAGAGTTAAAGATATATATTTATCATAGGCATAAAAGATTATATGATTGGATAATCCAACCGAAAGGAAACCCCGCAGTTTTATTTAGCGCCGAATGATATTGGGAATAAAAAAAATGTCAAGATTTATTTTAATTATTTTGCAGTTTTCAGGATTTTGGCGAGTATTTGGTTATAGTCTCGTCCAAGAACCAGTGTAGCCTCATATATGTCCGTATTTCTTTGAATAATAACACGGTCTCTTGGAATATCGAAAGTTTTAATAAGTGAGTTTATTCTCTTAACATTTTCTTTTCTAACAAGAACAAGCGTGTATGGGTAAATCGACCTAGCATTTTTCGTTACACTTCGCACATCGATACCGTGAGTTCTCAACGAATCGGAAACCATAGCGACGATTCCCGGGTCACCTGCGCCATTAAATAATTCAATCACGATAGCGTCTTCGGGAACAGGGATTTTTGAATCGACAGGTTTTTCACCCTGCGGTCCAACAAGAGCGCTTATACCACCGAATAGAAATAGCAGTAGAAATAGGATGAGTGCGACCCAGTCGAATATTTTCCATCCCTTGCCATCGTCCCGACTTTTGCTAATGCTATTCTTTTTTTTGCCTTTTCGCCGATTTCTCATCTTCATCCTTAATACAAAATAAGGTCGATTTTGTCAATGTTTTTTATTCATAGATCCAACAGTATTTGCAGCCTGTTATATTGGGATACATCACTACGAAAAATCTTTTGCTTGTTCAATAATTGCCGCTACAAGCCTAACGCTGTTTTCAATATCAACTTTTTTTATAATTCCCTGTGCGCTGTGAAGGTATCGCACTGGAACAGATAGCGCCGTGTTTCGAACTCCGGTTTTGCTTGTCTGTATTCTTGCGGCATTAGTTCCGCCGATTTTTTTTACCATGATTTGATAAGGGATTCCCTTCTTTTCAGCAATATCTGCAATGAATAGAGTCCATTTTCTATCCGCGATAAATGACCTGTCGCAGAGACGGATTTCGGGACCTTTGCCCTGAATCGCATATTGTTTATGAGCCGGTGCGCCCGGTATATCGTTTGCAAGAGTTCCCTCGAGTGAAAGCGCTAAATCCGGTTCAACTGCATATGCCGCGGAAGCGGCACCGCGAAGTCCGCTTTCCTCCTGCACCGCCCCGACAAGGTAAAGGTCGCATCCTAATTCTTCCGCAGACTTAGCACATTCAAGCATGATGAAAAGTCCAACCCGGTCATCGAAAGCCTTGCCAATAAGCGATTCTTCATTCTCGAAGCATTGGGCGTTAAAAGTTACGAGGTCACCGAGCTTAACTAATTCTCTAACTTTTTCTGCGGAAAGTCCGGTGTCGATAAAACAGTCCTCAATTGGAACAGCTTCATCATTTCCCGGTTTTCCTCGACTCAAATGTGGTGGAGCCGCGCCGACTACTCCGATTATTTGTTCCCTGCCCCAGATAACAACTCTCTGAGAATAGAATACTCGCGGGTCGATTCCACCGAGCGAGATGACATGCAAGAAGCCTTGGTTATCGATATGCCTTACCATGAAACCAACTTCGTCCATGTGTGCATCGAGCATGAGTTTTGGACCATCACCACGGATGTGAGCGATTATGTTTCCCATACCGTCAACATGGATTTCATTTGTAAGCGCCGAAAATTCAACATTAAGAATGTCACGGATTTTGTCTTCAGAACCGGGAAGACCAGGTGTATCCGTTAGCTTTTTAAGAAGATGCCAATCCATTTATTCTCTCCTTTTGTTATTGCTTTTGCATAAAATAAGATTGAAAAGCAAATTTGCAAACATTTTTACTTGCAAAATCCTGTTGCCTTCAATTAGATTTAATTTATGCGCAAAGTTTTATGTATCATAATTATCCTGGCTTTAGTCTCGATGCTTTCTGCAAAAATCTCCGGCAATCTCTGGAGCGGGCTCAGATTTGATTCCAACATCTGCTCGCTTTCCGACTATGATATTACAAGATTTGAAAATTGGGAGAAAGATTTTCTAATCGAAACCATCGATGATGGCATTTTTCGACTAGGCGGCTCAATAAACTACTCGAAAAAGTCTGGTGAATTCAAATTATACGCTGGCGCTTCATTCTGGAGTTCGATGTATTATGAAAATTTCGACAAGAGTTATTTCGGATTTTCGAGCTATTTTAAAATTCGCAGGGGTGGAACAAACATAAAAATCTCGCTCGGAGGAACACCGAAATACATCATTCGCGCTTATATCGACGACGATACCGATTCCACAAAATGGTCCGGATACAAATCGCTCAATGGCTCGATTGAAATCTCACAAAGAATTATTCCATATATTTATATCAGGGGTCAGTATAAACGAACAATGAGTATTTACAACGATTATTTCCCCGAATATGATTCAAATCGAGACGAGTTTGAAATCGGCATTCTGCGGAACGGTACGACCTCGTTCGAAGCGGGTTATTGTTTCAGGATTTCCGATGCCCGCGGTTACGATAACGAAGGCGAGACCAAAGAAAGCTCCGATGAAAGCGACATCTCCTATGAACAGGACATGCTCTTTATCGAGGTTGGGCAGGATTTCAAGCTTTTGGGAAAGCGGTGTGAAGCCGGGCTGTATGCAGATTATGCAAGAAGGTTTTACCAATCGACAAAATCCTATTTAATCGACCCTCTTCATGTGAGTCGTTCGGAATCGATGTGGCAGGCGAATCCGTCGGTTAAAATAGGTTTAACCGAAAAAAACTGGGTAAAATTCGAGACGAGCTTCAGATTCAGACGAGCGGAGAGCGAATTAAATCCCGACATCCCAAAACTTAGAGATTACAACAGGTTTTTGACAACATTGATATTCGGATGGAGCTTTTGAATGAGGATTGATAATTGTTCTCTTCGGCAAGCTCAGAGAACGGAACCGGTCATTGAGTCTTTCGAAATGACTGACAACAGACAGCGGACAATTTACCTATATCCAGCGAGGTTTATTATGCGCATTTGGCTCTGTATAGTAATTTCAATTGTTTCACTTTGCTTCGGTGGAATCGACCGCGGGCCTTTGCTTTCTTCCGAAAATCCCTCGAATGTAATGGTCGCAAATTTCCGCACCGATAATTCCTGTATCGGAGAACTGCACTACCACCAGTTGCCCGGTGGAGAATGGGAGACAGTTACGGACACTCTATCCGTAAAGCTTCACGCTCTCGTGATGCCTATCTCGCCATATACTCAAAACGAATACTATGTTCTTGCCGATGGCGACAGCATGGGTCCCTATACATACTGGACAGCACCGCTTCCCGGTGAAAATGTAGATTTCAATTTTTGCGCTTACGGCGACACGAGAACAGGACTTATTGCACATTATCTGATAATAGACCACATTATGGAATGCAATCCGATGTTCATGTTACACTCGGGCGATATGATAGAGGATAGTGAAGATACTGCCGATTGGGACAATTATTTTGCTGAACTTTGCGAGTGGCACAATATTGCACAGTCGGTAACATATTTCTATGCGATGGGCAATCACGACGATGAAGCGCCATATTTCTATGATGCTGTAGCTCTTCCCAAAAATCCTGTCGATAATACGGAGGCTTTCTGCAGCTACGACTGGGGCAGGATTCATTTTGTTACAATGAATTCCGAAATCGATTACAGCCTGACAAGCGACCAATACGAGTTTTTAAGCGCCGACCTTGCGGCGGCATCAGTGAACCCCGACTATGATTTCATTATCGGCTTCGTTCATCGTCCGTTCTATTCAAGCGGTTATCATGGCAGGGAGGAGGAGATGGCGGAGGCTCTCGAACCGCTTCTCGTTGCCAATAATGTTGACCTTGTTATCCAGGGGCATGACCACATGTACGAAAGAATTCACCCGCAGGATGGCGTCTATTATATCGTAACCGGCGGTGGTGGCGCTACTCCAAGCCCGGTTGTATTCTGGCAGGATTGGTGCGCTAAGGGATACAATTTATTTCACCATCTCGATTTCCACTACGATGCCTCGGAGCATAAGCTTTCCATGTGGATGCACAATTATTCCGATGAAATAGTCGATTCGCTGTTTTTATACTCGACACCGGTAGGCGCGAGGGAAAATCCTGTACCGGAAATGATAGGTATTTCGCTTTATCCCAATCCTTTCAACTCATCGTGCAACATCGTGATTGCAGATAGTGAATTACTGAAAGCAAGCTCGGTTACGGGTGAAATATTTAATTTGCGCGGACAAAAATTGGAGAAATTCACACTCTCGAATACAAAAAGCGCTGATTTAACTGGTGAAGAAAGCAAGCATGCAAAAGTGAGATGGTCGTGGCAACCCGATAGCAATATTGGCAGCGGGATATATTTACTCAGACTTACTCTTGATGAGCGGTCATACACACAGAGGATATTTTACTTGAGGTAGTATTAGCGCAACGAAACGCAGTGTAAGATGATATTATGTGGAATCTTTGCAACTACATTCGGGACACGATAAAAAATATGCGATTGTCTCGAGCTCACCTGCAAGATTCATGTTTTTCATGACAAAATTTTTGCCAAGTGGGATTCGGGCTTCGGTGAAATTAAGGATACCGGAAATTCCAGCGCTGAGTACACGTTGAATAGAAAGCTTGGCTACCCCCGATGGAACAGATATAATTGCTATCTGAATTTTCATCTTCTCGGCTATTTCGGGAAGGTCGTCTATCCCATAGATTGGGATACCATTGTATTTTTTACCGATTTTTTTTTCATCGATATCGAAAATCGCCTGTAAATCAAAATTTGAATTTGCGATTGTTTTAGAATTTGCAAAAGCCTTGCCGATATAACCAAGTCCCATTATTGCCGTGTTCCATCGTTGGTTCACTCCGAGTATCTCGCGAAGCGTATCTATAAGAATATCGATTTGATAGCCTTTTCCTTTTCTACCGAAATTGCCAAAACAGGAAAGGTCTTTTCTCACTTGAGCGGGAGAGAAACCGTTTCTTTTCCCAATTTCTTTGGATGAGATGTATTCTTTCCCCTCACTTTTGACTTCCTCGAGGGTTCTGAGATACACAGATAATCTTTCGACTGTTGCAACAGGTGTCAAACCAAGAGCTTCCGGCATAACTTACTTTCCCCTATGATAAATTAAAAATGCTTTATAAAAATTGCAATGCCATTATCTTCACCAGATAATCCGGTCTGTTTATTATATAGAATAAGGAATCCTTTCTATCCTTCCGTGAAACAATACCTACTTCACAAATCTTGTAAATATAAAGCTTGTGAAATCCATCACAATTAAAATGTTGAAATAAATTTGTCAAGGATTTTGTGGCTTAACGGAATTATATCAAATACTTCTTGATACTTAACAAGCAACTTTAGTGCATGTTTCTTAAAAATTGTTAAAATAATAAGCTGATAATCGCCATCGATAGAGACCTTCTATCCGGCTATTTCAGAGATTTTATCGAGTATTCCCGCGCAATCCAGTCCGAGTATTTCAAGAAGTTCCTGTCGTGTTCCATGAAGGATAAATCTGTCTGGTATCCCATGAATAACAATTCGTTTCTGCGCAAAACCTTTCTTTTGAACGAAAGCGGCAATACCCTCGCCAAATCCTCCAAGTATAGTACCCTCCTCGATTGTCAGCGCTATGTCGTGAGTTTCAAGCAATTCGAGCAGCAATTCTTCATCTATTGGTTTTATAAATCGACAATTTACGACGGTTGGTTTCAGTCCGAGTTTATCCTCCGCCTTTTTTGCAGCTTCGAGCGCCGGATAAACCATAGAACCCACTGCGAGCAGTAACATGCTCCCGTCTCCCTTTTGCAATAGCTCCCACTTGCCGGGTTGAATTTCCATAAGTGAGCCCATCTTTACACCGATCGAACATCCTCGTGGGTATCGGATTGTCCAGGGTTCGGAGAATCTTTTAACCGCAGTGAAAAGCAAATTACGAAGTTCCGCTTCATCTTTTGGTGCGCTAACAATAATGCCTGGCACAAGACGCAAATATGCAATATCGAACACACCATGATGAGTCGGGCCGTCCTCTCCAACAATTCCCGCCCTGTCCATAGCGATAACAAGGGGTATCTTTTGCAATGCAATATCATGTATAACCGGATCGAAAGCTCTTTGCATAAACGAAGAATATAGCGCCGCAATGGTTCTAATTCCCTGTGCAACAAGCGCTCCGCCGAAAACCATCGAATGAGCCTCGGCAATTCCAACATCGAAAAAACGCTCCGGATAAAGCTTGCGGAATTTTGAAAGCCCTGTGCCTATCTCCATTGCTGCAGTGATTGCGACAAGGTCGAGATAGCGCTCACCAAGCTCGACTACGGTATCGCCGAAAACTTTTGTATATGAAGGTGGACCATCCTTTTTAAGCGGCTCGCCCGATTTCTGGTCGAATTTGCCAAGTCCATGAAAGGTGGTGGCATCGCGTTCTGCGGGTGTATAACCTTTGCCCTTCTGCGTGATTATGTGTAAAAGCTTGGGCTTTTTTAACTCTCTGAGTTCACGAAGAACAGATATGAGTTTGGGAATATCATGTCCGTCAACAGGACCATAATACTCAAAACCCATCTGCTCGAAAAGCATTCCGGGTACAATAAGATTCTTGAGTGAATCCTCAAGTTTTCGAGCGATAATTCGAAAATGCTTTCCAATCCCCCCGGCTTTACCGAAAAGATTCCAGATATCGGCTTTTAATCTTTGATATTGAGGACTTGCTTCGATTTCGGTGAGATAGTTTGCTAGCGCTCCAACATTTTTTGAAATCGACATCGCATTATCATTAAGGATAACAAGCATCTCTGTTCCCGATGCGCCTGCATTATTGAGTCCCTCCAGGGCAAGACCGCCAGTAAGAGAGCCATCTCCGATAACCGCTGCGACATTTAATTCTTCTTTCGCAAGGTCTCTTGCTACAGCAAACCCGAGCGCTGCTGAAATCGATGTGCTTGCATGACCGGCGCCCCAGCTATCATAAGGACTTTCTGCCCGTTTTAAAAAGCCGGAAAGCCCATCGAGTTGTCGAATTGTTTTCATCCTTTCGCGGCGACCTGTAAGAACCTTGTGTCCATATGCCTGATGACTTACATCCCAGATTATTTTATCATCCGGTGGGTAATAGACATAGAGCAGCGCAATAGTAAGCTCGATAACACCAAGACTCGGTGCAAGATGCCCGCCGGTGTTCGAGATTATATCGATGATAAACTCTCGCATCTCCTTTGCCAGAAGTGGAAGCTGTCGAATTCGTAATTTTTTTAAATCATCGGGTGAATCTATTTGCTCGAGAAGGTTCATCACTTACCTCGTCTTTAAGTCTATTTCATGATTAAATTGTTAGACTAATATTGTAAATTTGTCTTTTTTGGACATTTTTCTTACTCTCGAAAGCCAACCACCCCACACCCCCCGAAAAAAAGCACAGTGAACACAGATATAAAACAAAAATACCTGGATAAGATAACAGGATAAAACAGGATATTGATTAAATAACTTTTTTTTATCCTGTCAATCCAAAAAATCTCGTCAAATAATAGCATTATAACTCCGTGTCCTCAGTATTTCATTCCCGGTGTTCTCTTTAGTTCTCTTTGTTTTTCATAGTTGAAATAACAATCGTAGAATTACATAGTCCAGTATCAGATAAATATAATACGCTATAATTCATCTGGATTTTTTAGGGATTTAATATGTCCTCTCAAGTATAAAATCCCCTAGTGCCATGAACATTTTATTATCATATTTCTGCAACAGCGACGATTTAGCATTTTCAACAAGCTCTGCGGCAATTTTCATCGAGCGCTCAACTCCAACAGCTCTCGGATATGTTGCTTTATCAAGATCGAGGTCGGAACCGATATCTTTGCCAAGACTTTCCCGGTCGCCCTTTATATCTAGCACATCATCTGTTATCTGAAATGCGAGACCAATGCTTTGTGCATACTTTGTAAGCGCTTCGAGTTCCTTTTGAGATGCTTTTCCAAGTATCGCACCCAGCCTGACCGATGTGATAAAAAGTGCGGCGGTTTTATTTAAATGGATAAACATGACGGTTTCTTCATCGATATCCTTACCTTCCATTTCAATATCCACAACCTGACCACCGACTAGCCCGCTTGTGCCGATAGCTTCAGCAACCTCGCCAATCAATTTAGGATTCTTGGTTTTTCCCAGAATCTCAAATGCCAGCGCATGAAGAGCATCACCGGCGAGAATTGCAATAGCCTCACCGAAAATCTTATGACAGGTGGGTTCACCACGGCGAAAATCATCATTATCCATTGCCGGCAGGTCATCATGAATAAGTGAATATGTATGAATCATCTCGAGAGCGCATGATGCAGGGAAAATCATCCGACTCTTCCCTCCAACCCAATGGAACGCTCTAATCGCCATTGTCGGACGAAGTCGTTTGCCACCGGCAAAAATAGAATACCTCATTGCTCTATGAATCGTCTGCGGAACGGCATCTTCGGGTGGCAAAAGTTTATCGAGCCAGCGATTGATAATAGGGATATATTTATTAAAAGTAGTTTTGAGAATTTTGTCCATAACAATGATAGGAATTTTTAGATTCGCTCCAACGCTGTGCGTGTGAGCGGTTTGTTCAGTGCTCTGCGCTATCCCTCGTTCTCGCTGCAATGGGAATACTGTTTGTTTATAATTTAAGGAATGAGTTTCATAACCATTCCCATTTCACCGCTTATCCAAATATGAGTATCATCGAGAACCTCGATAGAATAGAGATTCATCTCGGTATAGCCGACTGCCTGGCGATACCATGTTTCACCACCATCGATAGTGTGCAGGATGTAGCCGAAATTCCCGACAATCCAACCCGATTCGGAATTAATGAATGCAATATCTCTGAAATGTCCGAAAAGATTGGGTTGCACTTCCATGGATTCCCAATTCGCTCCGCCATCGGTTGTTCTTAAAATTGCATTATTGCCACAAATCCAGCCTGTGCTGCTGTCGATAAAGAACACACCTGTCAATGCACAATAGGAACCTGAAGACTGCGTTTCCCAATTCGTTCCGCCATCGGCAGTGGAAATAATGGTTCCAGCATCACCGACAACCCATCCGGTATTGCTGTCGGTGAAATGAATATCGAGAAGGTCCGCTACGACCCCCGTTGTTTGGCTATTCCAAGTCACACCACCGTCTTCGGTTTTGACGACCAGACCGTTGCCGTCATCATCGAGACCGATTGCATAAGCGATATTAGCATCGATTATTTGTATTCTGCTAAAATGGTCAACGTCAATAGTCAAGGCGCCTTCTTCGATAAATGACCAGTGCTCGCCGCCGTCACCGGTTAACAGTATTGCGCCATCGGTTCCAACAGCAATGCCATCGTTTTCGGATGAGAAATCGATACCCGCAAAAGTAATGTCTTGTCCGCTCTCAGCCACTCGTTGACAAAGTGTTTCACCGCCATTGTATGTTTTATATATGGAATTTTGATTGCCGACAAAAACACCTTCGAGACTATTGACAAAAGCAAGTCCATGAAGATTGACAATCGTTCCATAGTTTAGCCCAATCCATGAATCGAAATTATTTGAGCCTAGCCTTGCGCAGCCCAATCCGTGAGTATCGTCGATTCCAACAACGATAACATAGTTACCATCCGGGGCAAATTTAGCGCTTGTGAATTCTCCGTATGAACTCAGCGCATCGGTTGTTGGCCATGAGGCGCCGCCATCGGTCGAGATGCAAACCGCGCCATTGTTACCGACGGCAATTCCAAGGTCGCCGCTAAATTCTATTGAATTCAAAATGTATTGAGACTCAAATTCCGAGGGAATTTCTGTGCCAATAAGTGTCCATTCGCCGGGAGCGGTTCTGTAAGATACTCTTGCAGTATCACCTGTAATGTAATAGACCCCATCACCATTTACACCGATGTCGTATTTAGTATATTCCTCGATAGCCTCTTCCTCCCATGTATCGCCTCCATCCGATGTATAGAATGCATAATCCTCGGAAGTAAGTATCATACCGTGTTCGGCATCCTCGAAAGCAAATGAAAGCAAACCATATCCGGCAGTATCCGACTCGACTAATCTCGTTTCTTCCCAATTTAAGCCATTATCGTTAGACCTTAAAAACGATGTTCCTGTGAGAGCGTAGAAATCGGTTCCACCAACATACTTGATATTAACAACCTTGTTTTCATTAAGGTATGAAGTATCACCTACAAGTATCCATGTGGCTCCACCATCAGCAGTGCAGTAGAGCGAGAAATCTCCGCCAATAACCCCGTGCTGGTCATCGGCAAAGTCAATTGCCCTCACTGAATACCCGCTGTCCGCCATCCCGCCGACTGTCATCTGTGTCCAGTCGATACCGCCGTTGGTTGACTTGATGAGAAATCCGGCATCACCGCCGATGAAAATAGTTTGTCCACCGGAAAAAACATGCCCGGCGAAAATTGTGGGTAAAATTTCTTCATGTGTGTGTATGATTTCCCAGTTTGTGTCATCTTTGGGAATATCGATGTCCTCCTCACCGGCTTTCTCGCATCCATTGAACGCAAAAAACAGGAACACAAGAGTTAAAAGAAATAACCTTCTCATAATGCCTCCTTAATTAATTCGTAATAATTTTATTTAATATCAGTTGACAGAGCTTTCTTCGCAAGTGATTTTTATATTTATGATATTAAATAATTGTCACTTGAAAAAAATGTGTACATCTTATCTTTAGTATTGGTGATAAAATATGGTTTTACGCAAACGTGCAGAAAAAACTGCAGGGCAAATTATCTGGCTGGGTTTTTTTATAAATCCAATGATTGCATTTGCTATTGCATGGTGTATCAGATTCAAATCCGGCTTTTTCCCGGTATTGGATTACCAGCCGTTCGATGAGTATTTAATTCCGATTATCGTCGTCGCATCCCTTTGGGCAATCGTTTTTTGGGCAAGAGGACTCAATCGTCCCGACCTTTCGATTTCATGGTGGCGCGAATTAAACAGAATTTCATGGTCTTCCGCTCTTGCAATGATTCTGCCAATGGCATTAGCATTCACTTATCGCGGATATTTTTATTCGCGACTGGTTATGGCAATTGGAACTGTTTTAACCACAGTTTTTTGTTTATTGTACAAGGAAGCTGTAAAAGCTGTTCTTCGTAAACTTGTGTTGAAAAAAGTCGGCGCTGCAAAAAAGCTTATTGTCGGATGCGGGGAATTTGCTCAGGGGATTATAAATGAAATGCGAAAAAACCCTCTCGCTTCAGCGGGAATTGTGGGCATGGTCTCAATTCCCGGCGAGCGATGCACCGCCGATTTGAACTATCTCGGTGATATATCGGATATGCGGGAACTTCTTATCGAGAAAGGATTCGACGAAGTTATCCTGGCTCACCCCAACCCGGATGAGGATACAATCCTGAGAATTATTTACGAATGCAGAAAGGAACAAGTCCAGTTCGAACTGGTTCCGCAGTTCTGGCATCTTTTAAGAGGAAAAATTGTCATCGACCCGCTTGGCGAACTCAGAGTTATCGCATTTGCAGACCTTGCACTCAAGGGATGGCAGAGAATTGTGAAGCGCATTATGGATGCGATAATATCGATGAGTATAATTATTCTTTGTCTTCCGCTTTTCCTGCTCGTTTCGCTGGCAATAAAGCTTTCAAGTCGGGGAACGGTTTTCTTTCTTCAGGAACGAATCGGTCGCAATGGCAGAAAATTTAGTATGATAAAGTTTCGTTCAATGTATGAAGATGCCGAGAAGCGGTTCAAGGATTATGCCGACCGGAATGAAGCCGATGGTCCGATTTTTAAAATTAAAAAAGATCCGCGTATCACACCGGTCGGTAGATTTCTGCGACGATTATCGATAGACGAATTGCCGCAGATATTTAATGTTTTCGCAGGACAGATGTCGCTTGTGGGTCCAAGACCCCCGCTTGAACGGGAAGTTAAGCTTTATGAGCAATGGCAATTGCGACGAATCGATGTTACACCCGGCATGACAGGATTATGGCAGGTTTCGGGAAGAGCTGACCTGCCGTTTAAAAAAATGGTCGAACTCGACATCCATTATATCGAGCACTGGTCGATATGGCTCGATATTAAACTTCTATGTCTTACCATTCCAGCGGTGCTTTCCGGAAAGGGTGCGTATTGATTGATGATTGCTATTAGAAAAATAATTCGTGGTCGGGCATATTGAGAAAAAAATCAATGCAAAATTATCAATTAGCAATGCAAAATTGCCCACCGCCCCCCCCGTGTTGCCGAACAGGAACAATTTTAAAATTTGCCTTTTGCCTTTATCTCCCTCATCCGGCGCTACGCGCCACCTTCTCCCTCACGTGGGAGAAGGAAAACCATTGCGTTCCTTATAAGTCCTTCTCCCACTTGCTGGGAGAAGGATTTAGGATGAGGGAATCACAATTCATCCCAGCATCGTCCAGGCGCTCCATTCCCTGTCGCACCCTTCGGGTGTTTTTACGGGAAATACCCATACAAGCACGGTGTCTGACTTTACTTTTTCCGATTTGTAGTAGTCAATCACGGAGAATAAGTTATGGATTTCGAAAACAAAGTTATCAATCACGGAGTTCCGAATCTCCTTTTCCGATTCGGAATAGTCGATTACGGAGAATGGAGTCTACTTTTTCAAATTGGAATAGTCGATTGTCGCTTCCACTTAATCTATAAATTTCTATATCCTGATTTTCTCACCTGTTTCGGGATTAAAAAGCTTCATGTGTGCGATATCTATCGAGAATGGTACGATTTGTTTTATTTTTATTTCATTATGTGCCGTAACTCTCGCTACAACTTGATTCCCCGCAAGTGAAAAATAGATAAAAGTTTCGCTGCCCATCGGTTCAACCACCTCGACCTCGACCTTGAAATGCGGAGAATTCTCATCGATGACGAAATACTCCGGTCTGATACCAAGCATAACCTCGCCCGCCGGGATTTCCGCCGGTAGTTCGAGCTTAATATCATCCGCATACAGCATGTTTTCCGATGTCGTTGCGGGGATGAAATTCATAGCGGGCGAGCCGATAAATCCCGCAACAAAAAGATTTGCCGGTTCATTGTATAATTCGAGCGGGGTATTGTGCTGCTGGACTATACCATTGTTCAGCACGGCTATTCTATCGCCCATTGTCATCGCCTCGACCTGGTCGTGAGTAACATATATCATCGTCGTCTGCAGTTTCTGGTGGAGTTTGCCGATTTCGGTGCGCATGTGTACACGAAGTTTCGCATCGAGATTCGACAATGGCTCATCGAACAGGAACACCTTCGGTTTTCTGACAATAGCGCGACCGAGCGCAACACGCTGTTTCTGCCCACCCGATAGCTCGCGCGGTTTGCGGACAAGCAGCTTCTCGAGACCGAGTATTTCAGCCGCTTCATTCACGCGCTCATCTATCTCGGATTTTTGGAATTTGCGGATTTTTAGACCGAAACCCATGTTGTTATAGACATTCATGTGCGGGTAAAGAGCATAGTTCTGAAACACCATTGCGATATCTCGGTCTTTGGGCGCAAGGTCGTTGACAATTCTGCCGCCAATCTCAATTTCACCGGACGTGATTTCCTCGAGTCCCGCCACCATGCGCAGCAGTGTCGATTTCCCACATCCCGATGGTCCGACAAGAACTAGAAATTCCCTATCTTTTATCTCGAGGTCAGCATCTTTTATCACATGGTTTTTCCCGCCGTAAATCTTATTTACTTTTTTGAGAATTACCTCAGCCATTTTGAACCTCGCAGTCTATTTGTCTGCAATTTATTGAATTGATATAGCCTTCCCGCTTTTTGCAGGAACAGTAATCGTTGTGCTATCGAACTCGACCATAGTGGTTTGCCCGGTTATAAGGTCGGTGTAATATCGTTTTGGAACTTGAATAATATGCTTTGCCTCTTTATCGCTGTTGTTAATCACAATTATTGCAACATTGTCGCCGAATTTCTTGTGAAATATTATATTATCATCATCGGGAGTTTCAAATTTGAATACATCGCCTAGAGCAAGAATTTTGTGTCTTTTACGCGTTGCAATAAGTTGTTTCATATAATCCAGAAGCTCCCTGTCCTGTTTCGATTCATCCCATATAAAGCACCTTCGGCAGTCCGGGTCTTTGCCGCCTTCCATACCTATTTCATCGCCATAATAAATAGACGGCGCTCCGAGCATTGTCATCTGGAAAAACCAGGCAAGTTTTAGCTTTTGCTTATCTCCCTCGCAAAGTGTCAGGAATCTCTTCGTGTCGTGACTTCCCAGAAGGTTGAATGCTCCATGGTTGACAATCGGATAATACGATGCCAGCATAGAGAAATATTTCTCAGCAAATTCTGAAGATGTGATTCTATCGAATGCGAAGAAATCGAGACATGCATCGCGGAACCGGTAGTTCATCACGGCATCGAACATATCGCCTTTCAGGTATTTGCTACCATCGCCCCATATCTCACCGAGGATATAGCACTCGTTGTTAATCGAGTGAACTTTGCGGCGGAAATAGAGCCAGAACTCATCCTCGACCTCGTTCGGGCAATCGAGTCGCCAGCCATCGATACCTAATTTGGTCCAGTATCTCGTTTTCTCAAATAGATATTCACGAACCTCATGATTGGTGGTAACAAGACTTGGAAGCGAACCGAATCCCCACCAGCACTCATAATTAGGCTTGTTCTCCGGTCCTACCGGGAAAGAATAGATATTATACCAGTTCACATACGGCGATTCGCGTCCATTTTGGATAACATCCTGAAACGCCCAATGCTCGCGGCCGGTGTCGTGGAAAACTCCGTCGAGCATAACATAAATCCCCCGTCTATGGCATGAATCGAGCAGCGCTACAAATAGAGCGGAATCGCCGAAATGCGGGTCGATTTTCATCGGGTCGGACATATCATATTTGTGATTGCTCGGTGCCTCGAAAATAGGATTCAGATAAAGCGCAGTAATACCAAGTTCGGAGAGATAATCGAGGTTGTCTATGATTCCCTTAATATCTCCGCCGAAAAAATTATGATACTCCGGTATCCCGCCCCATAGCTGAACATTCTCCGGGTCATTGGATGGGTCGCCATTCGCAAAACGCTCCGGGAAAACCTGATAGAAAATCGCTGTCGATATCCATTTCGGCATATAGAATATCGGGAAATCTATTGCAGCACCGTTAAAATTCTCTGAATACTTAAAAGTTTTAACACTGTCATATACAACGAATTCATATTCGAATGTATCGATTCCAAAGCTGACTTCAGCTATGTAATAGTCGAAAGTGCCGTCGAATGCGAACCAGTCCATTTTCCAGCGCTTGCCATTGAACATAATAAACGCGCTGTCGATATCATCCTGTCTGGTTCGAAGCTTGATTTCAGCCATGCTGTCATCGGTGAGTATGAAATACGGGTAATCCATCTCATGATAGATTGCATCTGCAAGGATTTTACCATCGCCTCGGCTGGCAGGCTGTTGGAATTTGCCGTAGTCGCCGACACGGATAATCGAATTCCTTCCGCCATAACCATCGGGTGCGGAAAGAGGGTTATTTATATCCTGATACCAGTTTTCGCCATTGATAACGAATTTATAATGATACTCGCCATCCTCGAGTTCGAGCTCGATTGACCAGATTCCATCGTCATCATCGTCATTCATCATATCGGCGCTGTTCGACCAGTTATTGAACGACCCCGCCAGCGCTACTGATTGCGGCACTACATTCGGCGTGTATTTAAACACGACTGATTGCTTTTTTGCGAATGCAATTATCAATAGCAAAAAGATTACTGCAGTTAGTATTATCTTTCTTGTTGCATAATTCATATTTATCTCCGTATCATTTTATTCTTTCACACTCCCCAGTGTCAGTCCGCTAACAAGCCATTTGCTTAGAATTATAAATAGAACAACCACCGGAATCGAGACAATCACCGAGCCTGCCGCATACAGGCCCCACTCGGTTGACATGTTCGATTGGAATTGCTTAAGTCCCAGCGGTAAAGTGAACATGTTCTGGCTTTGCAGCACCGCCGCTGCAACTATATATTCCGACCATGACGCCATAAACGAAAATAATGCTGTAATCACCAGCGCCGGAGTTGCCAATGGCATTATGACCTTATAGAAAGCCTGAAAATGCGTGCAGCCATCTATTATCGCCGCCTCATGAAGCGATTTCGGGATTGTGTCGTAGTATCCTTTCATCTGCCAAACACAGAACGGCAGCGCAGTCGCCGAATAGATGATTATCAATCCCAGATAATTATTTATCAATCCGAGCCGGGCAATCATGACATACATCGGCAAAAGCAGCATTGTTGCCGGGAACATCTGTGTCGTGAGAAGCGCTGTCAATCCGGCTTTTTTCCCGATGAATCGATATCGCGAGAATATGTATCCCGCTGTCGATGCAAGAATCACACCGGTAATTGTAACTGTGCCGGAAACAATTATCGAATTGAGCATCCATCTGAGGAAATCGCTATCGGTGAAAAGTCTGCGATATGATTCGAATGTGGCGCCATCGGGAATTAGCGCAAGCGATGTCGATAGCAGTCTGTTGCCGGGGCGAAGTGAAATCGAGATTACCCGAATCACGGGGTAAAGCGTTCCCAGTGTGAACACTGTCAGGAAACTGTATATTAGCGTCAATTTGAATTTACTGTCTTTTCGAACCATATTGTTCTCCGCATCAATAAATGCTCTCGGTGGCTTTTGTTCTTTTCAGGAAGCCGATACCAAAAACCAGAAGAATCAGGAATATAATCATCGACAGCGCCGCTGCATAACCATAGCGATAAAGATTAAACGCCGCCTTATAGACAAATGATACCAGAATATGGGTTTTATCCGATGGTTCGCCGCCATTCGACACGAGCCACACGACATTAAGATTGTTGAATGTCCAAATGACACCGAGCACAATCGCCGGTGTAAGTACCGGTTTGAGATGTGGGACTGTGATTTTCCAGAACTGTTGCCATCCGGATGCGCCATCGACCTCGGCGGCTTCATAAAGTTCCTTCGGGATAGCCTGAAGCCCGCCGTAAGCGATAACCATCATGAATGGGAATCCGAGCCAGATATTTGTCAAAATGCAGGCGGCAAAGGCATAGAGTGGGTCTTTGAGCCACTGTATCATAGGCATATGAAGCCATTTCGATAAGATTAGATTGATTGCGCCGTATTCGTAGTTGAACATCCCGCGCCATGTAAGCGCTGTGATATATTGCGGCATCGCCCACGGGATTATCATAAGTGTCCGGATAATCCCTTTCCCGGGAAGATGACGATTTAGCAAAACAGCAAGGAACACGCCAATCACGACATGAAAGAATACATTAACCAAAGTCCAGATGAGTGTTTTGCCGAGAATGATATAAAATCCTTTCTCGGAAAACACTTTTAAATACTGTCCGAATCCGATTAGTTTCCAATCGCGGAAATGCGTCATACTCATGTTGGACAGCGATAGAATGATATTGTAAATAAAGGGATAGACCACAACCGCAAAAATCACAACTATTGCAGGCGCAAGGAACAGATATTTGAAAATATTCTCCTGCCGTTTTTTTTGCTCCGAATTCATTTAGCCCCCTAAAGCATGTCTATCATAATAGTTCGTATGGCAGGACTTGTAAAGAGAAAGATGAGAAAAAGTCAGTTGTCAGGTGTCAGTGGTCGATTGTCGGGTGTCAGTTTGTAATTCGTAATTTATCAATTCACAAATCACAATTCACAATTCACAAATCAGTCCGTTGTCAGTTGTTAGTCATCAGTTCCACTCGCACCAAAGGATTTTACCGCAGGGGGCGCAGAATGAACATTGCACTGCGCATATAATATATAACATTGCGTAAATAATATTATAGTAACGCCTATTGATTTTTATTTTGCGCATTATATTATTTATATTGTGCAATTTTAGTTTTGCATTATGCATATTATGAATTATATTATATGGGTAATGATATGTCCTGCGCAATATTAACATTATGTTGTGTCTTTATTATTTATGATTGCGCTATATGATAATTATGCAGCGCATTCACAGAAATATCTTGCGCACTCCATGAAATACAATAAGTTATGCGAGAATGATATATTAAAATGCCAATCTGTTAGATGGATTGCGAAATTCATTAAACAAAAGGAATAGCTCGTTCCAATGCTCCAGCGTTGGAACGCAAGGTATTGACGCTCCTGCGTCAGAAACAGAGCATTCATAACGCAGAGCGTTCCATGTTCCGTTCCCACACAGAGCGTAGGAACGAGGAAGAACCCCCTCCCCTATTCGCACCGCAAGCGTTGCGAATTTGTCCCCCTTGTTTCAGGGGGTTAAACGACACATGAACCAACAGATTTTTGCGTTTTAGAAGAACTACATTAATCAGGAGGAATCAATAATATGCCAAACAGAGCGCGGAACAAACCAATAGCGGAATACATCAATCAGGGGGATTTGCTCATTCAAGCGGACGACACCGCAATCGCAAATGGGTTCGAGTGGCAAATCGTGCCTGCAATGCGACAGCGCCACGATGAGAAATTCGCAAAGTTGAAACAGCTTCAATCACACGCGGACAAGGTCGCGCCGCATTACGACCTCAAGGTGAAAGAGAAAAATCGGTTCAAACGCGAGGCGCTCGATGCGCTAATGAAACTGCGTCTGTACATCCAGAACGCATTCTACGATGACGCTGAAGCGCTGTGCCATCGCCTTCTACTCGACCTGCCCGCGCCACTCGATGAGCAGGAACTCACGCAATACTTCGTCTCGGTGCAGGATGCGCTCACAAAGCATGACTATGCGCATTTCCCGCTCCCTGCAAGTTTCACGCAGACGCTCGAAGATGCGACAAAAGATTTCGCACGCATGCTGCTCGAAGTTACAGACCTGCTCGAAGACCGCAGGACAGCCGTTCAGGAACGCGACATCGCGCTGACCGAGTATGTGAAACTGCTCACGCCAATCCGCAACTGGCTACGCAAAATGCTCCCGCTGGAGCGCAAAGACACGCGCCTCATCGACTACGGATTCAAGCCATTCCCGGTGAGGAGAAAGAAGAGCGAGAAGACGACGGATGAGGAATGATGAGGTAATGATTGCGTAATGAGGAAGAAAACTCTTTTCGTTTGACTTGCACTCAAAATTGTTTATCTTTTTTTAGTAATGGGGAATAAGAACAAAGAGAAATAAATGCAAAAAGAATCAATCGGAAGACTCGATACAAATGATGAATTGAGAAGAAAGATTTTACCGCTATGCAGGCTTAAAAAAGGTGAAATTTGGGAAGACCCGATAAAAGGTCATAAGGTTGGTGTTCTCGATGCTACTGTTTTTGAAGATGTCATTAAAATTATGGGGAATGAAAGGACTGGATTAGCAATAAATGATCCACCTTATAATGTCAAAGTAGGGAACAAAGAAACAAATAATTTGTTTAAAATTTCCCTTAATCAATATATGGAATATTCAAAGAAATGGATTAAAAACACAGTAGATATATTGGATAGAGATGCACATTTTTATGTATGGCTTGGAGCAGACCAGAATGCAGGTTTTCAGCCGCTCGCAGATTTTATCCTGATGATGAGAAATTATAAACATTTGGAATCAAGAAGTTTCATCACAATGAGAAATCAGCGAGGCTATGGAACACAAAAGAACTGGATGGCTGTTCGTCAGGAGCTGCTCTATTATACTAAAGGGAATCCTACTTTTTCCGTAGTATATACAGATATTCCCAAGATATTGCGTGGGTATTACAAAAAGGTTAATGGCGTTATTACAGAGAATATGGAACGAAGCAAATCAAATAACATCAGAGCTGGAAATGTATGGGTGGACATTCAGCAAGTTTTTTATAGAATGGAAGAAAATGTTCCCGGCGCATACGCACAGAAACCAATAAAATCAATTGAGAGAATAATAAGAAGCTCGAGCAATGAAAAAGAATTGGTTGTAGATTTCTTTTCTCATTCTGGAACAACTCTAATTGCAGCGGAAATTCTTAATAGGAAGTGCTATACTTTTGATATTGACCCGATATTCGCAGAGCTAACTATTAGGAGATTAGAGCGTTTTCAAAGAACAGGAAAATTAGGCTGGCAATCACGAAATCCTTTCCATGAAATTCAAATCTCTACACCTGAAGAAAAAAAGGAATACTCTGATAAGAGAAGAGAAAAATCGGTTTTTCAGCAAACACTTTTCGGATAATTGCGATTTCAGTGGAGGGAAAAATGCAAAAGTTAAACAACAATTAGATGAGTTGATAGAGAGACTTGAGAATGCTTCAGAATTCAAAAAGGAGCTTGAGAATCTAACTTCTGTTTATCCATTCAGTGAATATGAATATATCATCTCAAATCTTTTGGCAAAAGACAAGCTAACATACGATGAATATCTTGAATTAAGAAGTTCATATATGAACAGGAACTTATATCTCTCATTATTTGAGATTTCTGCCCCGCGAGGTTTTGGCGACAAATGGGCATTCGGGCATTTAATGCAGTTGGTTCCCGATTTTGAACGACCCAGCAAAAAAATAGACCCGGAATATTCCAATCAATACGACCTTATCCTAAAATGGGATAGTCATATAATAAAAATTGAGGTAAAAGCATCTCGTGCTGTCGATTTTGAAAAGCCTGGCGAACCATTATATGTAAAAGCTCTATCTTCTGATACGGATAGACCCTTCGATATGAATTTCCAGCAAATAAAGCCCAAATGCGCAGATGTTTTCATCTGGATAGCCGTTTGGAGGGATAAAATAAGACATTGGGTGCTTTCATCAAAAGATATTGAAAATAGCGAATATTATTCTAAGGGGCAACATAGAGGAAATATCGGTGAAGGACAATTGCACTTGAACCAAGATAATATTGATGAATTCGCAAAATACGAAACTGAATCAACCAAGATACGGGAAGCACTTATCAGCGCATATAAAAGGCAGAAAAAACATTGAATAGGAAGTCTATTTACCTATAATACGCCTAATCAAAAAACGCAATTCCCCGCACTCTCTCCCTCGCCGACTTCCCGAATCCGTTCAATTCTTCTTGCAGGATAACGGTGAATGGTGAACAATCCCGACTGCATCGGGATTGCGCAAATGTGGAGGTGTTTGATTTGCGGGGGAATGTTGTAGGGGAAAATAGTCTGAACCACGGATTCAATGGATTAAACGGATTACACAGATACCCAGCACCCAGAACCGCACCATCATCTGGATGCCCGATGAAACAATCGCATCGGGGATATATTTCGTGAAAGCGAGAATGGAAGATGGCAGGACGGAGACGAAGAAGGTGGTGTTTGTGAGGTAATTTGTCCGTTCGTTGAAACGAACTGCAATAAAAATAGGTCATGGAGTAGACATAAAGGTTTCATTACTTACAACTTTAGCTGGTGTGACTAATAAACATAACACAAGGAGAAAAAATGGCCGACCTCAGACTAATCACCTATTGCGGTCTCTATTGCGACCTTTGTAGTGCCAGGTCGCGAATTCCCAAGCAAGCGAAAACGCTGCACGATTCGATGAAGAAAGAGGGCTACGAATACTTTGGACATGAATTGCCCGGTTTCACAGAGTTCTGGAAATTCCTAAATGAACAATGCGATACGAATAATGCTTGCCCCGGTTGCCGCGAAGGCGGCGGTCCACCTTTCTGCGGGATAAGAAAATGTGCTAAAAAGCGCGGTATCGAAATCTGTGCGTTCTGCGATGACTTCCCATGCGACAAGATTGCTGGTATAATCAAAGGCTATCCCACAATTGTTCATGATGCCGCACGAATGAGGGAAATCGGCATCGACGCGTGGATAGATGAGCAAAAAGCGCGTGAACAAACCGGCTTCGCATATGTTGACATTCGCTGTCATCCATATGAGGTACCGGAAGAATAGACTTGCATAATTTATGCTCAATATCACGACGCAAAGACACGCGTACCGAAGGGGGCGGAAATAGAGATATACGATTTGCGAGGGAATGTTATGGCAACCCTCTTTAGCATGCAGGCGCAACAGGGAATTGCTGAAAGCAAGGAAAGTTGCGCAATGAAAAGCACCCACTGGTGCCCCGATGAATAAATCGCATCGGGGATATATCTTGCTCGAGTAACAGTATGCAATCAATCCTTGACACGGCGAATAGTATTCATTAAATAGTATCTTAACAGTGGAGTTCGCAGAGGAAAATGAAGGAATTAACGATTGATAATCGACTATAATCGATAACCGAAAGGAGAACTAAATGAAGATACAATTTCATGGCGCTTCGCGAGGAGTAACCGGCTCGAAGCATCTTATCGAAACAAAACGGGGAGCAAAGATTCTACTCGACTGCGGACTTTTTCAAGGACACCGTTCCGAATCGAAAGAGAAAAACAGGAATTTTGCATTCAACCCATCCGAACTCGATGCTGTAGTTGTCGGTCATGCCCATATCGACCATTCCGGCAATCTACCCAATCTTGTGAGGCACGGATTCGATAAGTCAATTCATGCTACCGATCCGACAGATGCCCTTATTCACTATATGCTTCCCGATTCCGCATATATTCAGGAGAGGGATGCTGAATTCATCAATAAAAAACATAAGAAACGCGGGCTTCCACCGGTAGCGCCTCTTTATACGACTGCCGATGCGCTCGATGCAATTCGACTTACCCGCCCGCATCCACTCGATACATGGTTTGAGATTGCCGACGGTGTCGAGGTTAAATTTGTCGAAGCGGGTCATATACTCGGCTCGGCGTTAACAATGTTGAGAATTAAGGAAGGCGATAAAACTATTAAGCTCGCATATATCGTGGACCTCGGGCGCAATGACCTGCCCTTGCTCAGGGATCCGCATCAGATTCAGGATGTCGATTATGCGCTGATAGAAAGCACTTATGGCAATCGCGACCATGAGGACATCAATGAAGCCAAATCACAGCTTGCCGATGTGATAAACCGAACTTATGAGCGCGGCGGCAAGATAATTATTCCATCGTTCGCGGTCGAAAGAACCCAGGAAATTATGTACTTTGTTCATGAACTCACGATTAATAATGCTATCCCAAGAATGAAGATATTTATCGATTCACCGCTTGCAGTGAATGTAACCATGGTTTTCCGGCAATATATCGATTGGTTCGACAAAGAGACAAAGAAGATATATTCCGATGGCACCGACCCGTTCGGTTCAGCAAGACTTGAGTATGTCAGAAGCGTTGACCGTTCGAAAGAACTTAATGGAATTAGCGAGCCGTTTATTTTGATTTCGGCATCGGGCATGGCGGAAGCGGGAAGAATTCTTCATCATCTGGCAAATAATATCGAGAACACAAAAAACACAATCATGATTGTTGGTTTCATGGCGCAGAATACACTCGGGCGCAAACTCGCAGATGGATGGGATGAAGTGCCGATACTCGGCGATAAATACAAGGTCAAAGCAGAGGTTTTTGTATCACATGCATTCTCGGCTCATGCCGATAGAACCGAACTTCACGAATATGCTAAAAATCTCGGGAATGTTAAAAAGCTTTTTGTTGTGCATGGAGAGGAAACACAAGCACTCGAACTTGGTATGCATCTTCAAGCGCTTCCGAATGTCGGCGAGGTTGTCGTCCCGCACGAGAAAGATATTGCGATATTGGAATAACCATCCGTTGTCGGTTTTCCGTTGTGGATTGTGGTCATTTCGTCGGTCGTTATAGCGTTTATCCAGTCCGCACCGGCGGTTTGGTTATCAATGATTCAGATGTATGCCGCTTTGAAAACGGCGCCCATCTCTTGCATTAATCTGATGAATCCGTGCTTTAGAATTATTTCAAATAAAAAACCGCTCTCAACTCATTTTACCATTATACCCTTTTCCTTTAAAATCTTTAGTATAAATTCCATAAGATATGACAAAAGATAAAAAAAATATGTGCATGAGATTAAAGCTGAGCAAGCTTATTAGTTTTTCCGCTACGGCTTTTTTTGTATGCACTTATATACCAATTTTTTGCTCGGGGATTCTGATTCTCATACCTTTGCGATTTCTCAAATTATTTAGCAAAGACCTTTTTAAAAGGACGACTCAAATAATTGGTGGATTTGTTGCAAGGTCATGTCTCTGGACTGCATTCAGTTCTGCGATAATATATGGCAAGGAGAATATCCCGGTAAATCGTGGAAATGTTGTTTATATCTGTAGTCATCAGAGCTTTTTTGACATTCCCGCCTTTCTTGGTTGGGTTGATAATCGAGCAAGATTCGTCGCCCGCGAAAATCTATATAGAATCCCGTTTCTTCGAGGATGGCTTAAAGCTTTGCGATGTTTTCCGGTGGGTCGCAGAGCCACTCGCGAGGAAATTAAGCGATTTGACCTTTTGACCGATGCCCTCCGCGAGAATGATGTAATTGTGATTTTCCCTGAGGGCACCCGTTCGAGAACCGCTGAGCTGGGTGAATTTAAGACATCGGCATTTCGACCGGCGCGGAAATCGCAATCGACAATTGTCCCGGTTCTAATTCAGGGCAGTCGAAATATTTTACCCCGCGGCAAAAAAACTATTAGACCATCGAGGGTCTCGATTACAATTGGTGAACCGGTTGAATATAACGATTATTGCGATATTATACCAGCCGGATTGGCGGATATGTTCCAGAAAAAAATTGCTTCACTTAATCGGGTGAGCGATTGAATGGGCAGTTCTTACCAATGCACTCATTATTCATATCTGCGAATTGACACACAATTTCTCTGTCTGGATGCATCTCGACATCGAGGTATTTAGTAGAGAAATCCGCTGCATTTAAAATTGTGAGGAAAGTGGAGCGTTTGCAGCATCGTGGTCCGCCATAAGAAGCAATTTTTGCAAGGCATTTCGATGTTGCGAGATTGGACAGTTTCCACTCGATACCTGAAAGCGTAGTTGCATTAGTAACGAGGCTCGTAAATATTCCTGCGCCAATTGCAGCGCTGCAAGCTCCGTGTGAACCGCAAAATCCACCTAGCGTTTTATTCGCTCTCTGTCTTGCACCGCTTATTTTCACAGATTTTTGGTCTTTATCACCGATTTCATTGTAATAAGCTGCCAGAAGAACCGCCGGAACCAGAAAATGGTGTTCCGGTCCATGCATTTTTTATCTCTGGATTGGACATAAGTATCTGAGCCATAGCAATCAAATCTTTCATATTTGTTGCTATACAAAACTTTTAATTAACGCATTTGCCGAAAGGTTGTGGCAGCTATCGCATACAAAATGCTCATTCCGACATTTTACATTGGAATCGACAGTCTCACCGCAGTAGAAACATTTCATTGTCACGAAAGTATCCCGATATACCGGTTCCTCGCCACAGATAAGGGAGCCGGTTTTTGGTGAGTTTGTTCTTGCATTTCAATCCTCTCAGTTAACAATGAAATTAAATATCAGTTAAAAAAAGTCTATGATATCTCGAGAATATAGAAAAGAACTTATTTTCTCAAACTCTCGAGAAAAAGCTCCACAGTCAGCCACCAATCGATAATCGGTTTTGCGGAATCTTTGCCATTTAAGTAGTTTTTAATTCCGAATTTTATAAACTCATGGTTATAAATCGGATTTTCAGCAAATTGTTGTGATGACAGTCTGTCAAAAATTCTATCTTTTACGAACTCGATATTATTTCTAAAAAAACGGTTCTCAATGGGTGTTCCGCAGTCTTTAGTGAATGGCAGCCACATACGCATTAGATATGGATTCACTCCAATCGTGAAAGGCAATTTCCGTCCGAACCGCGCAAGGCGATATTTTGACAATTCAGGCGCAAATCGTTTTAAAAGCGCAAGATGCAAAGCTGAATTGCGTCTGTCCGAATGGGACATCAGCAAGCCTTTGTTTATTATCGATGGCTGAACGAACGGCATGAAATTTCGTGTAATCTCATCGAGCCGTGCCTGCTCAAATCCCGAGAAATTAGGCAGTCTGAACCATATTGCCCACATTTCCGCCGTTTCCCCCGCAGTCATCCCGCGACTCATTTCCAGAGCTGTTTCAATATCGGTCATAAATCCTTGCTCCATTTGATTCATAGCATCGCGATTGAATATTGCGGGATAAGGTGAACTGAGTAGTTTTCTGACAATTCTTGTATTTAGCGGCATATTCGGCACTGGCGCAAGTTTGCGCAGGACCCGCTGGCGCAATATCTCTCCAAGACCGCCGTCGATTGTGATACAATCCCGGCCGCGCAATTTTTCGAGTGTATCGAGCGCAATTGCAGTTGAAACAGGCAGAGTCATAAGCTTTCTTGCGGTGTGCTCGCAAAATATGCGCCATATCTCATCACCCGTTGGAATTTCAGTTTCCCAGAAATCTAGCGGAAATTTTTTATTCTTTGCCATCGAGAAAACTATCTCACAGTCCGGTTCATCGTGGAATCCAAATGTGAATGCTTCCCATTTTTGCCTTGTTCCATGAAGCGCCGCAAGAAGCGCTCGCGAATCGAGTCCACCCGATAGTGAAAGCTTTTTCCCTGTTTCCGGTTCAACTGAAATAGCATCGATAAGCGATTCGAGAACATCATCTACGGAAACCTTTGTTCCTGCGGGTCGTTCAAATTTTCTCCGGTTATCGATATTGAAAGCATCGAGAGTATATTCAACGCATCCGCCGGGACCGAGTCGATAAATATCATCGATGAAAGATTCCCAATTCATCAAGCTCGGTCCCAGCCACAGCGAACCGATTTTCAAGAAATCGATAGTCGCTTTGTTGCACGCTTTTGCAACCCAATCGAGTCGCGTTGAAATAACAAAACCCTCGCCTTTTTTTTCCCAAAATAGTTCTCGAAGACCGAGTATATCGTTTTCAGCTCGAATTTTATCTTTGTCCCATCGAAAAATAACATAGTGCCCATCCGTCGGTGTTTGGGAATTTTCGATTAACCGCGACCAATCCTCACTCGATAGGATATTTCGTTTATCCATCCCTAAACCGCAGACCACAAATCCTTCTTGTTCATTGCCGGAGTAAAAACAAGTTTCAGGATTGCCGCCGGTAATAATTAAAAGCTTTTTACCTTTAATCGAAAATACTGGTAAATCTTTGGGGAACCAATCCGGTTTTGTATCGATTGTTGCGAAAATCCAACTCATTGGAAATTTAAGTGCAATAGGTTTGAAATTCAAAAGATGAGATTTAATATTGTAAACTTTGTAAAATCAGCATTCCTCAGAGATATACTTTCCACCGAATGTGCTTAATATTACCTTGACCTTATGCCCTGTTATCTGACATCCCCTTCGTGAAAGCTCCTTGACAACATCCCCCGGATTCCGGTCGGTTTGCTTAATACTAACCTCGATGAATAAAGGAAGATTATTCTGGATAATTTCGTATCCCTGGCTTTTTAGATACCGGACAAATTTTTGATATTCAGGAGGTTTTTGCGATACAAAGTCGATATCGATATGCTGAGGTCTATTTCCTGTATCTTTCTCAGAGGTTGGCGAAATAAGCACCAAAATTGTAGCCAGCAAAAATGCATAGGCGAATCTTTTAAGAAATGGTCTGAATTTATTTTCTTTTGGTTTCTTCACAAATTAAAGATAATGTTTTACAAATCATAAAGCAATATTCTTTTTTTGCCTGCATATTTTGCTAACGAAAGAATTTACAATCAGTAATGCATTATCCACAGAGGTTACAACACAAAACAGCCGCAACCAATTAAAAAGGTTATCGGTAACATTGGTAACCCACGAGAAAAGTCGTGGGACAACAACAACCTTAAAATTGACAAAACCGTTTCAATGGTTTCTATTTCCTTCACATTAGAGATTTAGAAACAGGCTATAAAGCATCATAGTGAAAAAAGAATCACTACATCCATTTCTATTTCTTAATATAGACCTTTTTCATATAGATTGTTTCCACAGGTTTGTTCCCGCGACCGGTTTGCACTTTGGCGATTTGCTTTACAACCTCGATACCTTTGACAGTATATCCAAAAACTGTATATTGACCATCAAGATGCGGGGTTTCTGTATCGGTTATGTAGAATTGACTGCCCGATGAGGCTTTCTTTGGATTGACCTGGTCCGATTGTCTTGCACAAGCTAATGCGCCGAGTGTGTGTTTTAAATCGGTAATCTCAGCGGGAACCGTATATCCTGGACCGCCGGTGCCGGTGCCAAGAGGACAGCCACCCTGAATCATGAAATTGGGAATAACACGATGGAATGTCAAGCCATCGTAATAGCCGTCATTGACAAGATTCGCGAAATTTTCACATGTCAATGGCGCTTTATCTGGGCGAAGTTCTACTTCGATATTTCCCAAACCGGTCTCAATCACAATTACCGGTTTGTCTTCGGGGGATAACTTGATTTCTCCCGAGTGTTTATATGCGGTTTTATTCATAAGTTTTTCCACTGATTCCTCCACTGGTTTCTTTTCGGTTTTTGGTTTTTCGTTTGCTACACAGCCGGAAAAAATAAGCGCTATAATCAGCACAAGTGGCAGATACATCTTCATTTCGTTCTCCTTTTTTTAATTTGTTGATTTCAAAATTATAAATACAATTTTTTACTTTTCAAGTAAAATCCAATTTTTTGCAGATTGTGCTCGTGAAAATATTCCTTCGCGAAACGCTGGATATTTTGATGGCAGTACGAGTCTCCCCGAAAAACTACTTCGCTCGATTGCCGTAAGTGTCGAATTTCTCGAGTCATACTCGATTTTGAGATTGTATCTCATCGAGTCGAGTTTTATCGATACAGGTTCCGGGATGTAATAAGGCTCGAAATCATCCGGTAGCTTGATTATCCAGACTCTATCCAACACCTCAGGACTCGGTTTCCAGATTGGAGTTCTGCGTTTGGATAAACCAAATCCATAAGCGCCGTATTTTAGTTCGGGCAATTGGAAAGCTATAAGTTTTTTCCCAACCAATTGTGCAAGTTTCGGTGCTGAAATTTTTTCTTCCACAATCACAGTCGAGTCCAGGCTGTTAATGCCGATAATTGAATATTCAATTAGTTTCGCTCCCGGATTAAATTTACCGACATCAGCTTGAAAATCTTTATCGAGTTGTCTGCTCGGTATTTCACGGTAATATCTAATCGGAACAGCAGCAGCAGCGCCATAAACGGATTTTTTCTTCACTTCGGCATCGCCGTTTTCATCGAGAGTTATTTGCAATGTCTCCGTAACTGTATAGACATCGAGCGGATTTGCGGGAATTTCGCCCATCTGTGTTATTTCCTTGCCGAGCCAGTAACCCTGTTGTTCTACAACCTCATCTGGAACAATACCCGGTGGGAGATATTTTTGTGATGGACAAGAAAATAACCATTCACCGTCAATATTAGCGCTAATCAGCGGCTCATTGAAAAAATCTAGTGAAGGCACCTCCGCAATTGCAGCGGCATCGAACACACGCGAAGAATAGACAACATGCGATTCAATTCCAGCCCGGTTAAGCATATAACACATTAAAACCGCCATATCCAGTTCGTTTGCAATGCCATCGGCAAAAATTTCCGATACTTTACTGGGAAACCAGCGGCTGTCCGAAGGATATATCGAGGTCTTGCGGAACGAAAGATTCATATATTCATAAAGCCTGCTAAATTTCTCTTTGGGTGATTTTGCATTTTCAAGGAACGAATCGATAAATCGGTCGAGTTCAGGGGAACCATCGAGCGCAATAGTCAACGAATCCGAAAGACTCCGCAAAATTTTTGCCTCGTCGATTGCAAAACCGAACCACACAGTCGGTAAAAACATCTCCGGCGGCGCCATGTTCGCCTCTTTTATGTATGGCATTATACTTTCGCGTCGCCAGGTCATCTTTGCGCTATTTTCGTTGAGCTTTACCATAGGCGGCTCGAATGCGTAATACCGCACAAACTCTTGAGTAAATTCTGAAGGAAATTCTATCTCGAGTTCCTGATACAGAACCGGTTCATCCCAGCCGAATACTATTTTTTCTGTTACAGGATTTGCCGGGTCAAGCTTATTATAATCGATATGGAACTGAAAATCGATGACTGCATCTATAGATATCCGTGGTGGCGCGAATTTCATTCTGCGAAGAAAATTATATTGCGGATAGTATTGATTAGGCTCGGCAAACTCGAGAGCGGCATCGTCGAGATGAAACACATTCCCATCGGCAGTTACCGTGCGGCAGAAATCGAGAGCGCCATGTTGCCCGGGCGCAACAAAAAAAAAGCTTCTCGTGGCATTTACACCTTTTGCCCGTTCGGAAAGAATAAGAATTATCTGTCGTTCAGTCCGGCAGCATGAACTATCGCTGTGAACGCTATATTTCACCGAGCGATAAAGCATAACCGAGGATGCATCGGAATGCTTTTTCGCCTCGCTTATTCTTCCGATTGCCATTAGTAAAAGTGAGTCCGCAATACTATCCGCCGTCTCCCATTCGTCACCGGGACGGGGATGAGTCATTGTGAGTCGAACGACACCATCGATTGCAAATTCAGCAATGCTTACAGTTGTGTCTTTCGGTATCTCTACAATGACTTTCCGCTCTGTTATTTCGAGAAGGTTACATCTGACTTCCTCACCCTCGCGAAGATACAGAACATCGCGAAAAACAGCACCGGTAGCTATCGATATAAATAAGATGCCAAAAGCAATTACTTCTCTCATAAAGCTTCTCCAATATTAGATTCATCGCGCAAATAGAGACCTGATAATAATACTAAAAATCAAAATGACAAATCAAAATGCAAAAATGCCCCACCAATCCCCATAGAAAAGCCACAGAGAACACAGAGAAAACCTTTAACGCAAACAACAAAAATTAGGCGCAGAGCACACAGAGAATTTTTGGAAAATGCACGGAAAACGCTCAACCCGGAAGACAGAGCGCACAGCATAAGACGCATGAATTTAACACTCTGCTGATGGAACATTTTGATTTTTAATATGTCATTTTGCATTTTACACTTTGATATTTGATTTATTCTGCTGCATTTTCTCTTCAATGGATTACTTATCCGCCTGGTATTTATTCTTGTGATAACCCCAGTATTAATTGTCTTCATTTTCTTCGGGTTTCGATGCCGGTCGGTTCTCAAGTTGCAACAAAACCTCTTCCGCACGCTCCATATATTGTTTATTGAGAGGAATGCTTGTGGTGTTTTTCACTCGCCTGAGAGACTTAATAGCCGCCGAAGTATCGTCATTTTCAATTTGCTGGACAGCCAGTTCGAGCCAGAATTGTGCGCGGTCGCTATCTAATTGAACCGCTTTTTTAAACTCCTTAAGCGCCTCGCCGGGTGAAGCATCGCCGAGACCATGTGGTTTGCGCTTAAGTATAGAAACCCGGCTTACTTGACGATGCCACAAACCATACATGAAATGTGCGTCCGCCAGTTTTGAATCGAGTTCGAGCGCGAAATCGAGTTCCTCTTTTATCCTACCTCCGAGTGCATAATCCTCCCAGCTATCATGCAGAAGACCCATGTATGTGAGATTCCATGCCATCTCTGAGTGAATTTCAGCTATATTGCGATTTTGCCGAAGAGCCTTTGTGAGATATGAGTTTGCAAGCCGGAGAGTGTCATTACGAGCTTTGTCGTGCAATTTCATGCCTATCCTGTTATAGACTGCGCCAAGTCGCCATAATATTTCAGCATCATTGGGAGACAACTCTACAGCCTTAAGATAATTTTTCTCGGCATCGACAAATTCTCCTCTTTTTATAAAATAGTCCCCAACACGAATCAATTCATCATAAGTTTCGGCAAATACTGTAAGAATCGAGAGCACAGCAATAAGTATTAAAATTTTACGCATTTATATCTCCCCTTTTACAATATTTGGAAAGCTAATTCCTCAAAACCATTCTGTCAAGAACATGATGACCGAAAACTATAAGGATATGGTGGATAATTTCTATTTTTTTCATCCTGAACTTCTTCTTCATTTTTATTTCCGCTTCAGCAACAATCTCGCTTTTGTGGCAATGGATTCAAAATCGAGTCCAAAATGTTTTAAAAGCTCAAACGGTTCACCCGATTCACCAAATCTATCATTGACTGCAACAAATTCCATCGGCACAGGTTCAGTTTGAACTACTATCTCCGCCACAGCGCTACCCATTCCCCCAAAAATCTGGTGTTCCTCCACAGTCAATATAGCTCCGGTCTCGCGGGCGGCTTTAGCGATTGTTTCCCGGTCGATAGGTTTTATTGTGTGCAAATCCAAAATCCTTGCTTGAATTCCTTCTTTTTCAAGGAGTTTCGCAGCGAGTATAGATTCAGCGACCATCGCACCGCAGGCAATAATTGTCAAATCCTCGCCATCGCGGACAAGACGGGCTTTGCCGAGTTCGAACGGAGTACCTTCATCGGTTATCACCGGCACGGGCGCTCTCCCAAATCGTATATATACCGGACCGTCGATATCCTCGATAGCGGCGTATGTGGCTTTGCGTGTTTCCTCGGAATCAGCGGGAACTAAAAGCGTCATACCGGGAAGCACACGCATAATAGCGATTTCCTCGAGCGCTTGGTGAGTGGCGCCATCGGGACCGACCGATATTCCGCCGTGCGCTCCGCCAATTTTTACATTTGCATTCGAGTAGCATATAGTTGTTCGTATCTGGTCGAATGCTCGACCCGCAGCGAATACGCCATAAGTCGAGAATACAGCGATTTTGCCCGAGAGCGCGAGTCCTGCGGAAATACCCGCGGCGTTCTGCTCTGCAATACCGGCATTGAAAAATCTTTCCGGGCATTTGTCTGCGAAAAGATTTGCACGAACCGAGTCGGTCAGGTCTGCACCGATGACTACAAGCTCGGGATGCGTTTCCGAAAGCTCCACCAGCGCCTGCCCGAATCCGTTGCGCGAGGGCGCCATTTCCCAGCCGTTTTCTTCATATACATTCATGTCGAACCTCCAGATGATTTATTTTTGGTTCATCGCGAAAATAGAGACCTGATAATAATATTAAAAAATCAAAATGACAAATAAAAATGCAAAAATGCCCCACCAATCCACATAGAAAAGCCACAGAGAACACAGAGAAAACCTTTAACGCAAACAACAAAAATTAGGCGCAGAGCACACAGAGAATTTTTTAGAAAATGCACAGGAAACGATAAACACGGAAGACCGGGCGCACAGCATAAGATGCATGAATTTAACACTCGACTGATGGAACATTTTGATTTCTTATATGTCATTTTGCATTTTACACTTTGATATTTGATTTATTCTGTTGCATTTTCTTTTCAATGGATTACTTATCCGCCAGGCACATATTCTTGTGATGAACTTTATTTTTTTGCAATTACGACCCATCTTGTGCTTTGATGCTCGCGTCTTTTAAATTCGATATCGGGAAAACCGGTCTTTTTGAGGATGAAGTCAACGAGCCATCGAGACCACATTTGCATATCGAGATTATAGCTTTTGCCTGTGCCGGGGTCGATAAATGTCTGCCTGACGAAACCTTCAGACACATTAAAACCGGATGTAACATGCATCGTTGCACCATTTTCGCCGGACATAACAATAATATTTTTCCACAATCCTGCGAGAGCAGTATCGATTATATCGAGGAATTCGATAAGCAACTGCCCGCCGGGTTTAATAATTCTATTTATTTCCGATGCAATTTCCCAGAAATCACTCATCGACCAATGCGGCAGCGGATTGAATAGCATTGCTGCGGCATCGAAGGTGTCGTTCGGAAACGGGATTTTGCGAATATCGCCGCATATTAATTCAGCCTCGACATCGGTTTCGCGGAAGTATTTTTTGGCGAGTTCGACCGCATCCTCACGGATATCGATACCCACAGCCTTGTAACCGTTGTGCAAAATCGCAAGAGTAGATATACCCGCGCCGCAGCCGATATCGAGGAAAAGAGAATCTTTTGGAGCGTCGATATATCTCATAACGAATTCGGTCAGGTTTTCGACACGCTTTTGACCGAACTCGCCATACGGGTCATACATATTGAAATGGTCGGCATAAAATTCCTCGAACATTTTCATTCGGGCTTCCTTAGTGGTTTAGTTTGTAAATTCGATTAGCATACAAAAAAGCATTAGTTATCAATAATCAGCTATCAATAATCACCAAATAACAAATGTGTTGGATTGGGTAACTCTTAACTTATAACTCTAAACTCATTATATGTCCTCATCGAGAGATTTTTCAGGGAATCCTAAATCCTTAACCGCTCTATGTGCAAGTTCGCGGTTTGGAGCTTTGCCGTGCCAACCGGCTTCGTTTTCCATAAACGATACGCCCTTGCCTTTAACTGTCTTTGCAATGATAGCTGTCGGTCTGCCTTTAAATTCATTGGCTTCGGAAAATGCGCTATCGAGAGCCTCGATATCATGACCATCGCACTCGATAACATGCCAGTTGAATGAGCGAATCTTATCGACAATGGGATATACACTCATGACATCGCTCACGAATCCGTCGATTTGCAGGTCGTTGTTGTCGATAATGGCAACGAGGTTATCCAGATGATGATGTCCACCCGCCATAAAAGCTTCCCATATCTGTCCCTCCTGGATTTCGCCATCGCCGAGAATTGCATAATTGCGGCGGTCGCTGTTATCGAGTGTTTTCGATGCAATAGCCATCCCGACCGCAATCGAAAGTCCCTGCCCAAGTGAGCCGGAAGCTACTTCGGTGCCGGGTGCGCCACCGAGAAGCGCCGGATGTCCCTGAAGCATGGCGCCGAGTTTGCGCAATTTCCAAAGCTCTTCGCGAGGGAAATAACCTAATTCGGATAGAACAGCATAGAACGCAGGACATGCATGACCCTTGGATAGAACCACCCGGTCGCGGTTCTCCCAATCGGGATTTTCGGGCTTGTGGCGAAGATGCTTGCTGTATAAAACCGCAAGAATATCTGTAATGGACAGCGAGCCACCGGGATGCCCTGAACCCGCATGATAAGTCATTTTGATAATGTCGAATCTTATGCGGCGTGTAAGTTCTGCTATTTCTTGATGGGCGGTTTTATCGAGCATATTTACCTCCGTTGAGTTATTTTTTTGGGGAACACTGTTATCTATAAAACAAAGGAATTTTGAAAAATCCACACTTTTTTGAATTATTCTACTTTTTCTTGATATTATAACAATCTGCTTTATTAATAGATGAAAACCAATATATTTAATGATGATTTAACCACAGAAAGCACAAGGTTTAAATTTGGGAAAAGGAGTTGAAACAATGCGAGTTTGCACAACTGAACAAATGCGTAAGCTTGACAGCCTTTCTATCGAGAAATACGGTATCCCCGGTCAAAAATTGATGGAAACCGCCGGGAGATGGGTTTCGATTGTCGCGCGCAACATGTTAAAAGACATCGATGGGGAAACAGTTTGCTTGCTGGCAGGACGCGGCAACAATGGTGGTGATGGCTTTGTTGCTGCACGATATCTTTTTAATCTCGGTTTCGATGTCGAGATAATTCTAGCCGCCGAACCCGATACTTTCAAGGGTGATGCGCTTATCAATTTCGAGCGGATAAAAGAACTCAAAATCCCTTACCGAAGATTCGCGAACAAAATACCCGAAACCGATATCGTGCTGGATGCTTTGCTTGGCACAGGTATTTCCGGCGCTCCGCGGGGAGAAATCGCCGATGCAATTGCGCGAATCAACGATGCTCGCCGGAAAGGCGCTTTAGTGCTTGCAATCGACATCCCATCCGGCATCAATGGAAATGACGGTTCCGCTGCGGGTGATGCGGTTGACGCAGATTCGACCGTAACTTTCGGTTTTGCTAAAATAGGGAATCTGATTCATCCAGGGAAAGCGCTTGCCGGCAGGCTTTTCATCGCCGATATCGGTCTCGATGCCCACGCCAAAGCCGAAGTAGCGATAACTCACGAGTTCGCAACGATTCAGGAGATTGCAGCGCTATTGCCATCTCGCCCGCCGGATGGACACAAAGGTACATTTGGCAAAGGATTGATTGTTGCGGGGTCAGCAGGTATGACTGGCGCGGCTGTGATGTCCGGGCTTGCGGTTCTTCGTGCTGGCGCTGGACTTTGCTATGCCGCTATCCCGCGTTCACTTGTAGATATTGTTGATTTGGCCGCAACCGAGGTTGTTGTCCTGTCAATGCCGGAGGTGAAGAAAAAGCGGTGCCATACATTACGCGCACTCGGAGAACTTCACAAGCATGTAAAAAATGTCGATACCGTTGCTGTGGGACCGGGACTTGGCGCTCATCATGAAACTATCGAGATGGTTCGGCGATTCCTGACTAAAATACAGACACCCGTTGTCATCGATGCCGATGGACTAAACGCCCTTGGGGGCACACTCGACGAGGAAATTCCACGAATAACCGCGCCATCGGTTATGACACCGCATCCTGGAGAGCTTTCAAGGCTTTTGGATATACCTATCGTTAAGGTGCAGGAATCGCGAATCGAAAATGCGCTGGAATGGGCAAAACTGCTTTTCACAACACTTGTTGTCAAAGGCAATCCAACTATCGTGGCGTGTGATGAGCATTCGACATGGTTTAATCCCACCGGCAATGATGGTATGGCAACCGCTGGAAGCGGCGATGTCCTTACAGGATTAATCGCCGGATTTATGGCTCAAGGACTTTCACCATGGGATGCCGCAAGAGCGGGTGTTTATGTGCATGGGCTTGCAGGTGATATTGCCGCGGATAATTACACCGGCAGGGCAATGGTAGCAATGGACATCCTCGATTGCGTGCCGGATTCATTTCTAATGCTCGAGAATCTACCTAAAGGCAGTAAAATATATGATGAAGATTTTGATTTGGAATATCGCGTAACCGATACTGGAGTAGGGATGTCGCTTTTGGAACCGGGGAAATAGAATCAATATCCCTTTATTCTCATCAGTAGTTTTTCCTCTTTCTGCTTTGGAAGTCTTCGATAATGTGAGAACTGCATTGTGAAAAATCCCCTACCCTTAGTGAATGAGCGGAGCGATGTGGTATAACCGAACATCTCCGAAAGCGGAACTATCGCCTTAATAACCTCGCCGTCATTTCTATGGTCTATTCCCTGAATTTCCGCTCCTCGTGAGGATAGGTCTCCCATAACATCGCCGAGATTTATCTCGGGCACAATGACTTCGATTTCCATTACAGGTTCGAGTAATGCCGGACCGGCAGAACATACAGCTTGTGAAAATGCTTGAGCCGCAGCCATTTCAAAAGCCATCGATGTTGAATGCTCCTCCTCGAATTCGAGATATGTGATTTCGGCAATCATATCGAGAAGAGGATATCCCGCCACCGGTCCGCTTTCTTTTGTAGCGAGAATTCCTCGTTTAGCTGCATCGCGGAACTCGCGTGGGATTTTTATTTCCTCGTTATCGGGTGCTTTATCTTTGACAATAATTCCACTGTCTTCCTCGCCTTGCTCTACCTCGATTTCGACAACCGCATAAAGATGTTTGTTTCCAAGCGCTTTATCGAAAGTGTATTTTGATGATGCTTTTGCTGTAATTGTCTCGCGATACGCAACCTGTGGATTACCGACATTCACTTCGACATTAAACTCACGCACCATCCGGTCAACCAGAACCTCGAGGTGCAGTTCACCCATGCCGGAGATAATTGTCTGCCCGGTCTCGGTATCTATCCTATGTCGAAATGTTGGGTCTTCATCGGTAAGCCTTGCCAACGACTTGTCGAGTTTGTCTTCATCGGCTTTGGATTTTGGTTCGACTGCAATAAATATTACCGGCTCGGGGAATTCCATTATCTCATAGACGATAGGTTTATTGGTATCGCAAAGCGTGTCGCCGGTCGATATTGAGCGCATTCCTGCAACGGCGGTAACATCTCCAGCGAATGCGCGATTTAGCTCCTCGCGTTTATTTGCATGCATGCGAAATATTTTCTGAATTCTTTCTTTTTTGCCTGTGCGCGGGTTGAGATACTGCCCGCCCTGTTTCATCGTGCCGGAATAAATTCGCAGGAAAGTGAGCCGCTCCACATACGGGTCAGCAACTATCTTAAAAGCAAGTGCAGAAAACGGCACATCGGATTCGGATTTGCGTTCGTTTTCCATATTAGTTTTCGGGTGAATACCTTTTGCCGGTGGAATATCGACCGGTGCAGGTAAAAAATCGACTATTGCGTTTAAAAGCGGTTGAATACCCTTATTGCGCAATGCCGAGCCGGTCAAAACCGGCACGAAACCATGTTTTATCACGCCGCTTCTAATTGCGCGCTTCATTATTTCTTCGGAAAGCTCTGTCTCTTCGAGAAAACACTCGAGCAATTCATCATCGAAATCCGCGATAGTCTCGAGCAGGAGAGCTCGTGCAATCCGAGCTTCATCCAGCATATTTTCCGGGATAGGATGAATCTCGAATTCCGCGCCGAGTGTTTCCTCATTCCAGATAAGCGCCTGCATATTAATAAGGTCGATAACACCCTCGAAAGTATTTTCCTCGCCAATCGGGAGATTTATCGGGACTGCATTTGCACCGAGTTTTTCGCGCATCATTTCGACCGCCCGCACGAAATCGGCGCCCATACGGTCCATTTTATTCACAAATGCAATGCGCGGGATGCGGTATTTATTTGCCTGCCGCCATATAGTTTCAGTTTGCGGCTCAACACTGCCGACAGCGCATAACACGATAACCGCGCCATCGAGTGCGCGAAGTGAGCGCTCCACCTCGACAGTAAAATCAACATGCCCCGGTGTGTCGATTAGATTGAGCTGGCAATCTTCCCAGAAAAGAGTTGTAGCAGCGGCGGTAATTGTTATTCCGCGCTTTTTCTCCTGCTCCATCCAATCCATCTGGGCGGTTCCGTCATCGACCTCGCCGATGCGATGTATTTTCCCGGCATAGTAAAGAATTCGCTCGGTCGTGGTGGTCTTTCCGGCATCGATATGCGCTGCGATTCCGATGTTACGGATTTTTTTTATGTTGTAGTCCATAGGTCTTACATCTTTTTTTTATCGGTTATTTCTATCTGCTTCTGGATTACGGTTTTTGTCTTTTCCGAGCGATGGTCGAGCTCTTCCGAGCAATGGTCATGCTCTTCCGAGCAATGGTTTCTCCTTTCCGAGCGATGGTCGAGCTCTTCCGAGCTATGGTTACTCTATTCCGAGCAATTGTTGAACCTTTCCGAGCAATGGTAACTCTCTTCCGAGCAATGGTTACTCTATTCCGAGCATAGAGAAGCTCCAACCATTCAAGAGAAGACTATAACCATCACTTTTTGTACTCCTTTTCTTGTGTTTTGCATCAGTTTATTTTGTTGATTTGTATAAAGTTACACCAATTCCCCAACTCCAGCGGAAAATATTGTTAAAAAGCAATCAGTTTATGGGAAGTTGAGGTGGTGGATTAGTGCATTCCCCATTTAAATTCCAATTATTTTCCTAAACTCGGTTGCAAGTTCTTCTTTCAGGATTCTCATTTTTTCAATATTGCTTCTAATATCCTTTCGTGCTTGGATTTTTGCTTTATCGTTATCAGGTATATGAGAAACGCTTTTTAGGAATCCAATATCTGCCCAAATTTTATTCATGTTAACACATAATTCATTAATTTTCTTTTCTATTTTTTTCGAAAACCAGATTATATTGTCATTTGAGAAGCTATAGAATATTTTATATGATTCATAAGCGACTGATTGCAAATTCGCAGCGACCTCGTCCTCGACAGGCATAATTTGAAAACAGTTATTATGTGCCCGTTCCATTTGGGAAAGGTATTTATATAGTTCAGCAATCACTTTGGCTCTTTCAGCAAATAATATCTTGAACTTCTCAAGGCGCTTTTTTGAAAAGAAGTCAACTACTGTTTTTATTAGAAACGCAATACCGCCTAAAACGCCAAGGTCTTTTAGGAACGATAGTAACTCATTCATTGATTCAACCTCCATATTTTCACTGTTTCTCCCCCTCCACCACCTTTATCTCCTCTTCTGTCAACTCATACAATTCATACACCAGCTTATCGAGCTGCGCATCGATTGTATCTCTCATTCTTTCTAATCTTTCTCTTTCATCCGGTATCTTCGCATCTGCTATTTTCTTTTGCAGAGCGAGCATACTCTCGACGAGTGAGACCATTTTGTCGTGTTTCGCTACATCATCGGGATTGGTGAAGTCTATGGTGCGGATGGGGAGATTTCCAAGATGTTGCCTCTTGATTTGTGCTAAAGCCTCCCCTTTCTCTGGGTTGATTGCCCTATAACAAAAATCGCAGAATGATGAATTCAGGATGCCAAGAATATATTCTAAGTTGTAGTTATGTTCTTTTGGTAAAATTATATGAAGATTGTCACGACAGATGAATTTGCTATCAATCAGGGTACAGATAATCCGGTCACCAGTCTGACGACAGACAATTTTTTCAGGTGCTTCGAATATTTTTGGATCTCTGGGTGCAGCTAACCATGGACCATAACTAATCCAGTAGTTTTCATTCCAATAATTTACATAGCGTTGTATCAGACTGCCACGCAAAAGTGGGCGGAATGAATCATCTTTTTTAACTTCAGAAACATAGGGCTTTGTTTCAACAATTTCTCTTGTTTGTGGGGGTTTTCCTTTCCCTTTTTCGAAAGGTTTTACTCCGTTTTTAATCAAGAAGATATCATCTGCATGGACTGATTCTGAATTAATCTTTGCAAGCAGGTCATGTTCTTTTTCGGTCAACTGAATGTTGAATGGATCACTATTTGGAGATAGCCAGAGCGATTGTGGAATTTCATGTTGAAGAGATTCACTTTTTGTTTGAACTGTTACAAGAACATTGTGCTTCTGGTGTTTTGCATTCTGAATGATTACTATTTCACAATCCACAGTAGCACTCTTAAATACTTTCCGGGAAAAGTGAACAATTTCATTGATGCTGAAATTGGTTAGGAGGAATGTTCGAAATTGTGCAGCGGAAAAGATTAATTCCCATGTATTAGGGGTGATAAAACCGAGGAAACCACTTGTCTTGAGCAAATGTCCCAAACAACACTCATAGAATAGTAAATAACTATCCAGAGATGAGGGACAATTTTTATATTGTTTAAGCAAGTATGCTTTATCAGATTTTTCGAAAAACGCACCATACGGCGGGTTACCAATCACTGCATCGAAACCGCCTGTGATGAAGCCCTCACCCGCTCCGACTCCGTCGGTGCTCCCTCTCCCGGCGGGAGAGGGTAATCGACCTTCTCCCT
>Ga0272442_10000299_pt1 | contig 83454 bp, 73 predicted proteins | sample SSMForm2O_FD_200262 | JGI IMG/M metagenome (GOLD analysis project Ga0272442, IMG submission 200262) | Marine sediment archaeal communities from Little Sippewissett salt marsh, Falmouth, MA, United States - SSM-Form-2O | ecosystem: Environmental > Aquatic > Marine > Wetlands > Sediment ...
TCGCTCATGAATACCGGGGTCCGGGGTCTATCGAGGGTCCGTTCCTATGCTTTTTGGGAACCCGATGCTACTTGCGGGAACGGACGGCGAAGCGGATACGTCTCTTACCTCATGGAACCGAACATTCACGAAGTCCATCGGGACGACAGGAAGCGTCGGCGCTTGCCGGCGTTCATCCTGCTCGCGGTCGTCACCGTCGTGGGAGCCGGCTGGGTAGGCCTGTTCGGATTCCTCGGGTCAAACGCTGCTCTCGGAACCGTCGAGGACATCGAAGAGCGCTACTTCTGCGATGTCGCAGCTATGGACCTCTCGTTCCCCGACGTGTCAAGGCTCTCTCGGGTCACCACCGCCGACGGCATCGAGTTGGGGAAGCTCTCAGAGCGCAACAGCCAGCCGATGCCGCTCGATGAACTGCCGGAGCTCGTCATCGGTGCGTTGCTCTCCGCGGAAGACGACAGTTTCTACGAACACGAAGGTGTCGACTTCAAGGCGATCGTCGGCTCTGCAATACGCGGTGCCGAAACCGGTGCCTCAACCATCACCCAGCAAGTGGTGAAACAGACGTATCTCTCGGCCGACCGCACACTCGAGCGGAAGATCTGCGAAGCCCAAGTCGCCGCAGAGCTCGAGGAGCGGTACTCGAAGGATCAGATTCTCGAGTTCTATGCGAACTCGGTCTACTTCGGTTCGAACGCCTACGGCGTCCGTGCGGCCGCCCAAGAGTACTTCGCCAAGGATCTGGATGAGCTCACGATGGCAGAGGCGGCAACCCTCGTGACGCCGATCCGGAATCCGACGATCTATCACCCCCGGCAGAATCCTCAGAACTCATTTGCGGTGCGCAACCGGACCATCGATTTGATGGTGGCGAACGGATACGCAACCCGGGAGGAGGGCGACGCTGCGAAACAGCAGCCGCTGGGCGTTGTGCCCCACTCGATACGTGAAGAGCTCGATCCGCTGGTCATGCTGGCGGTCCGCCAGGAGCTCCTCGATTCAGATGGCTACGGTCTCGGAAGCTCGTATGCCGAACGCAAGCAAGCCCTCTTCGGGTGTCCCGCGGCAGACACCACGTGCGAGGGCGGCGGTGGACTTCACATCGAGATCACCGTGGACTACGACTTGCAGACCGAGGCGAACCGCATCCTGCGAGCCTGGTTCCGACCGGAGTACGAGGGACCGACCGGCGCGATCGCAACCATCGAAAACGATTCAGGCGCAATCAGAGTGATCGCCTCCGGTGTTGACTTTGGAGATGATCTCGATGCCGGCGAGCGCCCATACGACCTGGCGAGCGAAGGTGCACGAAATGCAGGATCGGCGTTCAAACCGTTCACCCTGGCCGCTGCACTCGAGGGAGGCGACCTGTCCGGCCGGCCCGTAACGCTCGCTTCGCTCTGGGATCGCTCAAGCCCAGCAGTGATCGACTGCGGATATCCGTGTTCGGCCGACGGAAACACGTGGACGGTCGAGAATGCCGGCGGCAATGCGGCCCACGATCTCCAGACGCTCGAGTCGGCAACGTACAACTCGACGAACACGGTGTATGCACGCGTCATCGATGCAATCGGCCCAGAAGCCGTCGTCGACACGGCACGGCGACTCGGGATCACGTCGCAGTATCTCAAGCCCTTTCCCTCGATCACGCTCGGCGCCGCATCCGTCAGCCCGCTGGAGATGGCCGCCGCGTATTCGACGCTCGCCAACTACGGAAGCCGGGTCGAGCCGTACATCATCGAGAGGATCACCGATGCCACGGGATCGCTGATCTACGAACACACCGTGCGCAGCGAACCGGCACTCGACCGCTCGGTCGCTGCCGTGGTCGTCAGCACGCTCGAAAAGGTTGTGAGCCAAGGAACCGGCAAACGTGCCGACATCGGACGTCCGCAGGCCGGGAAGACGGGGACCGCAACCGACCACACGGATGTGTGGTTCGCCGGGTTCGTCCCACAACTCACGACAACGGTGTGGGTGGGCTATCCGGATCGCCCACTCCCCATGGAACGGTTCACCATCTGGAACGATCTCGAGGGCACGACACAAGACGTGCAACGTGCATTTGGCGGCACCGTCGCTGCGCCGGTGTGGAAGCAATTCATGGAGTACGCGACGGCGAAACTCCCGGCCGCAGACTTTGCCGAGGAACCGGTCGGATCCGACGTGTACCGAATCGTCCCGAGAACCGTCGTCCCCGATCTCGGTGGTCTGGACGGCGATCAGGTAGCCGACGCGGTGTACGGGGCGGGACTGCGACTCGACCGTATCGACGTGCCGTCCTCGCTACCGGGAGGCCAAGTCATCAATATCGTGCCACGCCCCGGTACGGCGCTGCGGCAGGGCTCAACGGTTAATGTCCTGGTTTCCACGGGTGAACCCGAACCGACGCTTGCTCCCAATCTCATCGGGCTTCCGCTTGCCGACGTGAGTGGCACCCTCGACGACTTCCGCCGTGAAGAGGACGTTGAGATCACGTGGACCGTTGAGTATGCGGTGATCACCGACGGATCGAGATGGGGTTACGTCATCGCGACCGAACCTTCGCCAGGCTCCATCATCGCAGACGGGGCAACGATCAATGTGATCGTTGGACAGCAACCGAGCGGGTAGCCGAAGTTGGCCGGGTAGCCTCGCCAGCCATGCAGGACGCCCCCCTCACCCGTCTGTGGCACTACGCCCGACCGTATCGCCGCCGCATAGCGGCCGCCACGCTCTGGTCCTTCCTCAACAAGGCAGCGGACATCGCACCGCCGTTCCTCATCGGCATGGCCGTTGATGTCGTCGTCCGACAAGAGGACTCGTTCCTCGCGTCACTCGGAATCGAGGATCCCCGCGCGCAGCTGGTCGTGCTTGCGGTGATCACGTTCGTCGTGTGGGCGCTGGAGTCCATCTTCGAGTACCTCCAGGGAGTCGCGTGGCGCAACCTCGCCCAAACGGTGCAACACGATCTGCGCATCGACACGTACGCACACGTGCAGGGTCTCGAAATCGGCTTCTTCGAAGATCGCCGCTCCGGAGATCTCATCGCGGTGCTCAACGACGATGTGAACCAACTGGAGCGCTTCCTGGACATCGGGGCGAACGAGGTGATCCAACTCTTCACGACCGTTCTCCTCATCGGCATCTCCTTCTTCGTCATCGCCCCTTCGGTCGCGTGGCTCGCCTTCCTCCCCGTGCCGGTCATCATCTGGGGGTCGTTCCTATTCCAGCGCCGCATCGAACCGCGCTACGAGGTGGTGCGAGAACAGGCGGCGGCCATCAACTCGCAACTGGCGAACAACCTCGGCGGCATCGCCACCATCAAGGCCTTCACGGCCGAGGAGCGAGAGACTGAGCGCATCACCGCCGAAAGCGACCGGTACCGAGCGGCGAATACCGCAGCCATCAGGCTCTCGTCGGCGTTTTCGCCGCTCATCCGGGTCGCGATCCTCGTCGGATTCACAGCGACGCTGGTCTGGGGCGGATTCCTCGTACTTGACGGCCAACTCAGCGTCGGACTCTATTCGGTGATGGTCTTCCTCACCCAGCGGCTCCTGTGGCCGCTCACCCGCCTCGGTCAGACCTTCGATCTCTACCAGCGGGCGATGGCCTCATCCAAACGGATTTTCGAGGTCCTCGATACTGCCCCGCTGCTCCATGACGGTCCAGGTGATCCGCGACCCGTCTCGGGGTCGCTTGCGCTCACCTCCGTGACCTTCTCATACACCGACGGCCATCCGGTCCTCCGGGACGTGACCGTCGAGATCCCGGCGGGACAAACCACCGCGTTCGTGGGGCCAACTGGATCGGGCAAGACCACGCTGATCAAGCTCCTCCTCCGGTTCTACGATCCCGACTCCGGCACGGTGACTCTTGATGGCGTCGATTTGCGCGACCTGCATCGGTCCGGACTGCGCCACGGCATGGCCCTGGTCTCACAGGACGTGTACCTCTTCCACGGGACCGTCGGGGAGAACGTGGCGTATGGGATGCCGGGAGCAACCGACGATCAGATACGTCAGGCCTGCGAGACCGCTGAGGCTCATGAGTTCATCGCGTCGCTGCCGGACGGCTACAACACGATCATCGGAGAGCGAGGGCAGAAGCTCTCTGGTGGTCAACGGCAGCGCCTCTCGATTGCGCGAGCGCTCCTCACCGACTCGCCCATTCTGTTGCTCGACGAAGCGACGTCTGCCGTCGACAACGAGACCGAGGCTTCGATCCAGCGCTCACTCGCCAGGGTTGCCCACAACCGGACGGTGGTCGTAATCGCGCATCGCCTCTCAACCATCAGGCATGCGGATCGCATCTACGTCGTCAGCGCCGGCTCGATTCTCGAGTCGGGAACCCACGGTGAACTCGTTGATCATCCAGGGATCTACCGCTCCCTGTGGGCGGTGCAGACCGGCCTGGCCGTCGGAGACTGAACGAAACGTTTCGCGACCCTATCTATGTCTCTTGACGCTTCTTTGGGTTATTTGATATGTATTGGGCATGTTGTTCACAGCCACGGCGGCGCCCGGAGCCGTTCCCCGAGACAGTGCTCGTCCTCCCACCCGTTCCGGGGTTCCCGCGCCACCTCCGGGCGTCGCCGTTCAACTGGGAGAACGCTCACGCCCAACCGCCACGCGACGGATCACGGTTGAACCCGCGGTGTGGAAGGAGCGCCCGACCGGGTTCCCTACGCAGCATCCGTACGTGCGAAAGTTCTGGACTGCCGCAATCGGTTCGGGGGCGGTCGCCGATCTGATGCGTCTCGCCGTCGCCGCACAACGCGGCCGCCCCCTCCTCCTCCCGACGTCGACCGCTTTGCTCACCCAGGAAGGCCTCGTATCCTGGAGCCGCGGACGCCTGCTCGCCCGCGTGTCGGTCCCGCCGGTCCCGGACCGTCACCTCAGCCGGATGACCCCCTCGCTTCGGCGTGAACACCGCCGGATCGTCGCCAACTTGCCAACTCCAAGTGGAGCCTGAAGACTGGGGCTGTGATCGACCACGCTGTCTCAGCCCTCGCCGGCCGGACCCGCATCCTGGTGTTCACCGGCGCCGGGATATCGACCGAATCCGGGATTCCCGACTTCCGGGGACCGCACGGGATTTGGAAACGGGTCGACCCTGCGGACTACACCTACGACCGATACGTACGCGATCCAGAGTTCCGGGTGAAGACGTGGGGCAACCGTTTCGACTCCCCACTCATCGACGCCGCCCCCAACGATGCGCACTACGCCGTGACCCGCCTATGGGAGTCGGGGCGGGTAGTCGGCTGTGTCACCCAGAACATCGACGGACTCCACGCCGCGGCGGGCCTCGGTCCCTCATCACTCGTTGAACTCCACGGCAACGCCCACCACATTCACTGCATCGCATGCAGCGACGAGCCTCCCTTCGGCGAGGTCGAGCAACGCTGGGAATCCGGCACCGCCGACCCGGAGTGCCTCCGCTGCGGAGGCATCCTCAAGACCAAGGTTGTGTACTTCGGTGAGGAGCTTCCTCCCCAGGCGACATCTCGCGCGTGGGACATGGCCGAACGAGCCGACGCAGTCGTCGTCATCGGCTCAACACTGAGCGTCTATCCGGCCGCGTTCATCCCGCTCGCGGTGGTCGAGAGCGGCAACCCGATGGTCATCATCAATCAGGGCCCCACCGATCATGACTTCCGTGCGGCTGCCCTCGTCGACGGTGCGGCGGCTTCCGTCGTCCCCGACCTGGTCGAGCGAATCGCCGGGGGCTGACTCGCGACCTCCACTAGCCTCAACGGCGTGGAAGCAGACCGAGCACGGACACCCTCGGAGATCGACGTTGAGGACTTCTCGATCATTCTCGACATACGTGAACGCGGCCATTTCATCGATGAGATTCCCGGTTCGGTGTGGGCCGACCCTCAGGAGGTAGGCCGAATCGAGCAGCTCATACCGGACCCCGGAGCGAGCGTTCTGATCTACTGCGGTATCGGCGTGAGATCGGCTGACGTTGCGGATATGCTTCGCCAGCGGGGCTATCCCGGTGTGACATCGCTTGCCGGAGGTATCCGACGATGGCGCTCCGAGGGTCGCTCGGTCATCGACGTCGACGGTCAGCCCGAGGATCGCTACGACCGTCACATTCGGCTCGACGGATTCGGTCGGGAAGGCCAGGACCGAGTTCGCGATGCTCGGGTGCTGGTCGTTGGAGCAGGTGGACTCGGTTCCCCCGTGATCCAATACCTGGCCACCGCCGGCGTCGCGACGATCGGCATCGTCGACGGTGATCGCGTCGACACGTCCAACCTCCAGCGTCAGGTGATCTTCAGCGGGAGCGACATCGGGCTGCGAAAGCCCGAAGCGGCGCGAGCCAGAGTTCGTGAGCTCAACCCCGAGGTAGACGTCGTGCCGATTTCGGCGTGGCTCGATCCAGAGAATGCTCGAAACGTGGCCGGCGACTATCAGATCCTGATCGACGCATCCGACAACTACGCCACCAGGCTGGCGGCGAACGACGCAGCCGTTGACCTGGGAATGCCGTTCGTGCACGGCGCCGCAATCCGATGGGAGGGAATGGTCGCGGCGTTCGACCCGCGGGTCGGTCCGTGCTACCGGTGCCTGTTCCCCGACCTGCCGGAACACGAAGAAGTGTGCAGCGACGTGGGCGTGCTCGGCGCGGTCACCGGCGTCATCGGCTCGCTGATGGCGGTCGAGGCGCTCAAACACATCATCGGCGCTCGGGACCGCACGGTCGATCGCCTCATCACGTACGATGCACGGTCGTCACGGTTCACCTCGCTAAAGATCGAGCGCTCTGGAAGCTGCCCGGCGCAGAGCGGGCGGTTGTCGACCTAGCGGTCCACTAATCCGCGATCGGGAGATGGAGTGCCTGCGAGGAGACCTGGAGCTCGACGCTCGGCGCCGGCACAGGGACGGCGCCCGACGGTGCCTCAGCAGCCTGGTCCGAGGCCGAATTGCCGGTCGAATCCGTTGGGGCTGCCGCTGAAGTCGTTGTCGTTGTCGAATCGGCAGCCGGAACCGGCGCAGGAGGGTTGGTGGTGGTCACAGCCGGTGCGGCAACGGTTGTCGTGGTGGTGGTGGTGGTGGTGGTCGTCGCCGGCGTAACCGTTGTGCTGGTGGTCGTGGTGGTGGTCGGTTCGGGGGTGGCACCCTTCCTCATGAAGATCACCGTCGCCCAGAGCAACTCACCGTCGCTCACGACGCCGACTCCGACGTAGTTATAGTCGCCAAGGATGTTGGCCCGATGTCCAGATGAATTCATGAACGCCGAATGGAGACTGTCCACGGTCGGTCCGGCTCCGACGTTCTCTGCCAGCGCCTCCCATCCTGATGCAACGCCGCCAAGGTTGCTCGAATGGAATATCTGACCCGCGGCCATCATCTCAGCGCTGTGATTCCGAGCGTCCGGCACGAGATCCGAGTGCATGCTGACCGGCGGAAGACCGGCGGAAGACCGAGCGGCGTTGATCTTGGAAAGGAAGTCTCCCTCGGCACCTGCATGGGCCGGAAGCGCCAAACCCACCGTCATCACCACGAGGGCGACGAGGACGATGGCAATCTTGCGAGCGGTGCGCACGGGTCCTCCCGAACACGGAGAGCATCAGACTTGACACTCTCTGTATCGGGAGGACCGAGTGTTTCCTTTACGCTTTCGCCGTCATCTCGCGAGCGAGCTCAACCAGCGTCCGCACTCCGAAGCCGGTTCCTCCGGCGGAGACGTAGTGATCCGCCTTGTCGGCGCGGGCCGGACCCGCTACATCGAGATGGACCCATGGGAGGTCGTCGACAAACTCCGAAAGAAACAGGGCCGCTGTGATCGCACCCCCGTAGCGGTCCCCGATGTTCTTGATGTCCGCAATCGTTGACTTCAGCTGCTTCCGGTAGGAACGCTCGAGCGGCAACGTCCACATAGGCTCTCCGCTGAACCGCGCGGCAGCCTCGACGGCGGCTACGGCATCGTCGTCGTTCCCGAAGATGGCCCCGATGGTCGGACCGAGGGCCACCTTTGCGGCACCGGTGAGGGTCGCGACATCGATGATCAGATCGGGCTCAGACTCAACCGCGATTCCGAGGCCGTCGGCCAGCACGAGCCGCCCCTCGGCATCGGTGTTCAGCACCTCAACCGTCTTGCCGCGGTACGCCACAAACACGTCGCCTGGTCGCTGGGCCGCGCCACCGGTCATGTTCTCGGACAACGGAGCCACACCAAGCACCCGAATCGGGAGGGCGAGTTCGGCGATCGCCTGCATCGCACCGTACACGGTCGCGGCTCCGGCCATATCGGTCTTCATGGCTTCCATCATCGCTGCCGGTTTCAGGGAGAGCCCTCCGGAATCGAATACGATGCCCTTGCCCACGAAGGCAACCGATGCCGTGGCGTCCTCCGGTTCGTAGCGCAGGATGACCATACGTGGTGGGTTCGTGGCCCCCGAACCGACGGCGAGCAACCCTCCGTATCCGCGTTCGGCGGCCTCGATCTCGTCCACGGTTTCCACCGAAATGCGCTCGTTGAGGGTCTCAGCCCGAGCGGCCAGCACCTCCGGCGCCTTGTCGACGGCCGGCTGGTTGATGAGGTCTCGCGCGAGTGAGACGCCGCGAGCTACCGCCGTAGCACTGTCGATCGCGGCCACCGTGTCCGCCGAGGCATCGAGAAGCTCGAGGCGCTCGTTCGATCGCGCCTTCGGCTCGCTCCGATACGTGTCGTACTGGTAGGCGCCGAGCAAGTAGCCGACGGCGACCGCCTCGCTTGCACCGGTGATGTCGACAAGGTTCAACGTTGTGCACACCGTCCGGTACGGCCGGGCGAACCGACCGACCGTCCCCGAAGCCCGACGGAGACCTTCCGCATCCACCTCGTCGCCGAGGCCGACAAACGCCACCTCGCGGTACGGCATGTCACCGCCAGGAACGGAGACCAGGTCCCCGGAGCCGCCGGTGAACTCGCGAGCGGCGAGGTAGTCATCGAGCCACGGTCCAAGACGTTCAGCCGCTGCCTCGGCTCCCGGGCCCCACGTCAGGTCCGCGAACACAGGAACAACGAGCAAATCGCCCTCGCCCTCGAACATCGGTCCGCCTGGGACAACTTCGATCATTTCGATTCTCCTCGTGTTGGGGTCCATTCGTGCTCGACGGCTCGAGCCAGCATGTACAGGTAGTCGGCCAGACGATTCAGATAGGGCACCACGAGAGAGTGGGCGTCTTCGGCCAGGAGGCCCACTGCGGCCCGCTCCGCCCGTCGAACCACCGTGCGCGCAACGTCGAGCGACGCTGCCAACGGATCCCCTCCCGGTACAACAAACTCCGTCGGCATGCCGACGGTCGCCTCGATCTCGTCGATTCGCTCCTCGAGGCGATCGATCATGGCCGCCTCAACGCGGCTCAGACCAGGTTCGAGCCGATCACGATTGGCAGAGTCGGTCGCGAGTTCGGCTGCAACCACGAAGAGGTCGCGCTGGACTTCAAGGATCGCCTGAGCCGTCTCCGGATCACCCTGCGCACGAGCCACGCCGAGAAATGAAACCGCTTCGTCAACCGTCCCGTAGGCGTTCGGTCCTGCCGAATCCTTTGCCACTCGCCCCCCGTAGAAGAGCCCTGTTGTGCCGTCGTCTCCGCGGCGGGTGTAGATACGCATCGGTGGGAGGTTAGGACGAGGTCGTCGCCTCAGATGCTCCCTGCAACCAGCGAACGTCCCACCGTCACAACGCCGAACGCAACAAGCACCGCGAGGTACGAGAGTCCCGTGGCTGCCATCACACCCGAGTAGCGAGGTTCACGAAGGGAACCCCATACCCCGAGCATGAGCACCGCGCAGAACGCAGCAAGCGTCACGTAGACAGCGCTGTACACGGCGTCCTGCCCGGACATCGTCAGAGACCCTGAGGCGATGACAACACCTATCTCGAATCCAAGTCCGGAGGCTGCGGCGGCGTCGAGGGTGATCAGCGACCATCTTGGAAGCGTCGGGTCGACGAGGAACCAATGCCCGAGCAGCATCTCGCTCGTGATCCCTCCGAGGAAGAGCGTCCCGGTGACCAGGAGGACAATTGCCGTGGCCTCCGGTTCCCAGACGGAAGCCATGAAGAGACCAGCGCCGAGGGCGAAGGCGGGAGCGGCAACGGCCCGTGATCGCGCACCGAGCGCTCCGACCACGGCCATGGCGACGCCGACCCAGGCAATTCGGTCGGCGCCCGCCGCAGCGCTCAGCCCACCAATCACGGCTACCACGGCCCCGACGAGCCAGAGATACCCCGGACCTACCACACGCCACCAAGCGACCACGGCTCCCCCTGCGGCGATGCCGGAGACCCACGTGACGAGGATGAGTGCTGGGCTGAGATCCACGTCGACCGGTCAGCCGCCGTACCACTCGGCAACGCGCACGGCCACGGCTTCGGGTGTGAACCCCAGTTCCTCGGCGATCACATCGGCCGGCGCCGACATCCCAAACCGGTCGATGCCTATGCGGAGGCCCGCAGGGCCGGTGAACCGCTCCCATCCGAACGTCACCCCCGCCTCGATCGATGCCGTCGGGAGGTTGACTCCCAGTACGTCGGACTGATAGGCCTCGTCCTGAGCGAGGAAGACTTCGACGCACGGCATCGAGACAACACGCGCCGAGACCCCTCGCGTTTCGAGGAGGTCGGCTGCCTGCTCCGCGAGCGGGACTTCGGAGCCGGTTGCCACAAGCACGATATCGCTGCCGGGCCGCCGAACGTACGCGCCGCGCGCCACGAGATCGCGGTCCGGCGGATCCAGCGGGACCGGCAGTCCCTGACGGGTCAACACAAGTGCGGTTGGATGATCGGCGCTGTTGACCGCTTGTTCCCATGCGACGGCGACCTCGGTCGGATCTGCCGGTCGTATCACTTGGAGGCCCGGAATCGCACGAAGAGCCGCAAGGTGCTCGACTGGTTGGTGGGTCGGGCCGTCTTCGCCGAGGAACACCGAATCGTGCGTCCACAGCCAGACTGCCGGTGTTCCCATCAGGGCGCCAAGGCGCACGGCAGGACGCATGTAGTCGGAGAACGTCATGAATGTGGCGCCGTAGCCGCGAACGCCGCCGTGGAGCGTGATCCCGTTGGCAATCGAACCCATCGCGTGCTCGCGAATGCCGAATCGGATGTTCCGGCCGTCGGGATTGGCAGCCGTGAAGTCGTCCGAAGCCTCGATCCGGCTGTTGTTCGAGGGCGTCAAGTCACCGGATCCGCCCATCAGACCCGGAGCGCCGACCGCGACATCCTGGAGCACGGCGCCCGAGATCACCCGTGTGGCAACCGACGATCCCGGCTTGTAGGCCGGGACGGCTACCTGGACCGGCCCAGGCCTGAAGTAGGAGGCGAACTGACGCTCGCGCGGGGCATCCTCTGCGAAGGTGGTATCGCGACGGGCGACCCAGGCCGCACGGGCTTCTCTGCCGCGGTTCATGCCGCTGCGATAGAACTCGTAGACCTCGTCGGGAACCTCGAACGGCGGAAGATCCCAGTCGAGAGCCTCGCGCACCAACTCGATTTCCTCGGCGCCGAGCGGTGATCCGTGGGAGCCCGACGTGTCTTGTTTGTTCGGCGAGCCGAACCCGATGTGGGTCCGGCAGCGGATCAGCGACGGCCTCGGATCATCATTCGCAGCCGCGATCGCAGCCGCGATCGCTTCCCGGTCGTGTCCGTCGATCGCGACCGTGTGCCAGCCGTAGGCGGCAAATCGTGCGCCGACATCTTCCGTGAAGGTCAAGTCGGTGGTGCCGTCAATCGTGATGTGATTGTCGTCGTAGAGGTACGTGATCTTGCCGAGTCCGAGGTGCCCCGCCAGTGAAGCGGCCTCGGCGGAGACGCCCTCCATCAGGTCACCGTCGGAGACGAACCCGTAGACGCGGTGGTCAACGAGATCAGCTCCGAGCATCGCGCGCAGATGCGCCTCCGCGATCGCCATTCCCACCCCCGTAGCGAACCCTTGCCCAAGTGGGCCGGTGGTCATCTCGATGCCGAGTTCGGGGTCGTGCTCCGGGTGGCCGGCGGTCACCGAACCGAGTTGGCGGAAGCTCTTGAGATCGTCGATCGTCAGCGGGAACCCCGACAGGTGCAGCAGGGAATACAGGAGCATCGACCCGTGCCCGTTGGAGAGCACAAACCGGTCCCGATCGAGCCACGTCGGGTTGTCCGGGTCGACGATGAGGAATTGGGACCACAGAACGGCGGCAATGTCCGCCATACCCATCGGCATCCCGGGATGGCCGGAGTTGGCCCGCTGAACCCCGTCGATCGAGAGAATTCGGAGCGCGTCCGTGGCCTGCTGTTCGACATTGTTCTGCACTACAACCTCCTGTGGTTCCACCAGCGTACTGCGGGGCCGGTTCGCTCAGTCGACGAATCGAATCCCTCGCGATGAGCAGTTGAGGCGATCAACACCGGTTCTGGTGGCCACCACGATGTCCTCGATCCGCATCCCCCAGCGGTCCGGGAGATAGATGCCGGGCTCGATCGAGAATGCCATACCTGCCTCGATCACCTGTTCGTTGCCTTCGACCACGTATGGCTGCTCGTGGCCGTCGAGACCGATCCCGTGGCCCGTTCTGTGGATGAAGAGCTCTCCGTATCCCGCCTCGGAGATGATCGTCCGCGCGACGGCATCGATCGATGCTGCAGTCACACCAGGGCGAACCGCCGCGACGGCCGCCTTCTGGGCAGCAAGCAGCACAGCAAAGGCGTCCGCGAATCCCTCTGGTGGGTCTCCAACGCAATACATCCGGGTCGTATCTGAGCCGTAGCCACGGACCCGGCCGCCGAAGTCGACGACAACCGCGTCACCCGAACGGATCGCCCGGTCAGACGGTTCGTGGTGGGGTGACGCTCCGTTGGGGCCGGACGCCACGATCGCAAACGACATCGAGTCGTGTCCAGCGGCCAGCGTCAAATCGGAGACAATGCGCGAGACCTCGCGTTCCGTCCTACCGGAGAACCGAACGCCTCCGAGTTCGTCGGCAACTCGATCGACGCCGTGCGCTGCTTCGCGCAGCGCGTCGATCTCGTCAGCCTCCTTGGTCACCCGCAGCGACGCCATGAGCGGCTCCGCGTCCACGAAGGTCGCTCGGGTCCGCCGGGCTTGAAGAGCGAGAAGGAACGACGCCCACATCTGGTCGCCCACCGCAATCGTCCCATCCTCGGGGAGCATCGTGGCCATGAGCGCGTACGGGTCATCGACCTCGGCCCACGGGTGCACTTTCACCGACGTGTCAACCCGCGGCGCCTCGAGTTCGGGAACGAACAGGACAGGCTCGCCGTCCACCGGCAGAACAAGGGCCGTGATGCGCTCGAGCGGAAACGCGCGATAACCCGTGAGATACGGAAGATCCGAACCAACCGACACGACCAACACATCGATCCCTCGTCTCCGCATCGCGCGTCGTGCTGCATCAATGCGCTTCGCGGTCAACGTGCCGCCTCCAGCGAGTCCCGTGCGTGGTACGACGACCGCACGAGCGGCCCCGCTTCGACGTGGGACAACGCGAGCCGCTGCCCCTCGTCCGCGTAGCGCTGAAATTCGTCCGGATGGACATACCGATCGATCGGTCGATGGTGGGCCGTGGGCCGGAGGTATTGACCGATCGTCACGATGTCGACACCAACAGCCCGAAGATCGGCGAGCGCCCCAAACACCTCTTCCTCGGTTTCGCCCATGCCAACGATCAGCCCTGACTTGACGGCGCCCGCCGGATTGATCCACTTGGCGCGAGCGAGGAGTGACAGTGACCGGGCGTAGTTCGCAGCAGTTCGGATGTCGCGTTGAAGGCGCAGCACGGTTTCCGTGTTGTGGTTGAGGACCGCAGGTTTGGCGGCCATCACCGTCTCGAGGGCCGTGAGGTCCCCACTGAAGTCCGGGATCAGCACCTCGACCTCGCAGTCGGGAAGCCTCTCGCGGATCTCCTCGATCGTCCTAGCGAAGATGCCCGCTCCCCCGTCTGAGAGATCGTCACGGTTCACGGACGTGAGCACCGCGTGCCGCAACCCCATCCGTTCGACCGCTTCGGCCGCGCGGCGCGGCTCATCGGCGTCGACGGTGCCGGGCCGACCGGTTGTGACGTCGCAGAACGCACACGCCCGGGTGCACGTGTCACCGAGCAGCATGAGTGTCGACGTTCCGGACTCCCAACACTCGTAGATGTTCGGGCACTGGGCCTCTTCACAAACCGTGTTCAGCTCCATTCCACGCATCAACTTCTTCAGGTCCCGGAACCCTTCGGTAGACAGATCCGCTCGGACCCGCATCCACCCCGGCTTCTCGGGTTCACCGGGAAGAACACCTCGGACGGCAATCGGCGTCTCTCCGGAGCGACGGGAAGAGAAGACGCCGGCTGCGACCATCGCGTCGACGTCGTAGGGGCGGGTACGATCGCGGCGAGCGAACGCCCCGAGCTGAATCTCGGGAACGCCGCCGAATGCGTTCGTGGCGTGCGGGATCAACGCCTCAACCACCGATTCCATAGGCGGCTGCACACCGAGAATCTCGACAAGCGACGTGACCGGCCGGTCCGGAATCCCGCATGGAACGATGTGGCTGAAGTAGCCGAGGTCCGGGGCCACGTTGATGGCAAACCCATGCATGGACACTCCTGAGGCCACACGCACACCGATCGCGCCAACCTTGCCTCGATCGGTCCAGACTCCTGTGAAACCGTCCTCCGCCCAGGCGTGAACTCCCAAGTCTGCGAGGGCGGCGATGAGCACTGCCTCGATCCTCCGGAGGTGTCCCACCGAATCCCAGCCATCGGCCAGCTTTGGCACTTCCACGATCGGATACCCAACCAACTGCCCCGGGCCGTGATACGTGATGTCGCCGCCTCGGTCGGTGTAGATCAGGCGTGCATCGATCGACGCGAGCTCCAATGGTCCGATCCTGAGGTTCGAACCATCTCCGTTGCGCCCCACGGTGTAGGTGTGAGGGTGTTCGAGCAGCAAGAGGTAGTCGTCGTCGATTCGACCGGTCGACCGAGACTCCCACACGGCGCGTTGGAGATCCAGCCCCTCGCTGTAGGCAACCCGCCCGAGCCACCTGACCCGGAACCGCGGGTCGATCGGCGTCATCTGAGTTCCTGGTCCCAATCCCACGTCTCGAGGTTCGTCCGGATACGGTCGAGGAACAGCACAGCGGTCGAGCCGTCGAAGGCCCGGTGATCCCACGTGAGTCCGAGGTAGCCGATGTGCCGAACCGCAATCGTGTCGGTTCCGTCCGGGAGCGAGACAACCGCCGGCCGCTTCGCGATCGTGTCGGTTGACAGGATCGCAACGTTCGGGAGGTTGATGATCGGCGCGCTCATGAATGAGCCGAACGGCCCCGGATTCGTGATGGTGAACGTGCTGCCCGAGATCTCATCCGGTGTGACATCACCATCGCGTGTCTTCACCGCCATGGTCCGGATATTGCGGGCGAGACGCTTCAAGGTCTGCCCATCGGCGTCGCGCACCGTCGCGACGAGGAGTCCCTCACCCGAGAGGTCGACCGCGATGCCGAGATGCACCGCTTTGTGGTCGATCCGCGTCCCCGCCTCGATGTCGAGCGAGCTGTTCACGACGGGGAAGGCCGCGAGGGCATCCATCGTGGCACGCGCGATGAAGGGCAGATAGGTCAACGAGAAACCCTCGTCTGCTTTGAACTGCTCACGCTGGGCGAGCCTGGCCTGTTCGACGCGTTCGTAGTCGACCTCGACCGACGTCCATACATGTGCGGCGGTCTGTTTTGCCCGAATCATGTGCTCGGCGATGGTGCGCCTGAGCCGTGGAAGCTCAGAAACCTCTTCACCAGAACCGGTTGTGATCGTCACCGTCGTTGCAGCCGGCGGTGTCGGTGCAGCCGCGGGCCGTGGCTCAATTCCGGCCGCCGCTTCCACCGACTCGGGTGCGGGGGCCGGCGCGGGTGCGGGAGCCGGCGCGGGTGCGGGGCCCGACTCGGGTGCGGGAGCCGGCGCGGGCGCAGCAGCCGCCGGTGCCGGCGCGGGAGCGGGCTCCGGCTCAAGCTCCGGCTGCGCGGGTGATGGCGTCGCTATGTAGGTCTCGACGTCCTTGCGCGTGATCCTGCCCCCGTCACCGGTGCCGGCAACGAGCTCGAGGTCGACGTCGTGTTCTGCCGCGAGGCGACGCACCACCGGAGACAGCACGGCCCGACGAGATCCCGAGGGGGCAGCTGCAGCCGGTTTCGGGCGAGGCGCAGCGGGACTCGGCGCCGGATCCGGTGTGGGGGTTGGACCGGCGGAGGGTGTCCCGGTTGGACCCATCGCGGGCGTCCCGGTGGGACCCATCGGCGGGGTGCCGGAAGAACCCACCGCCGCAACCGGTGCCGCCGTCTCCCCAACCGGAGGCGGTGCGGGCGCAGGAGCCGGTTCCGGGGAAGGAGCGGGAGCCGGTTCCTGGGCGGGGGCTGCAGCGTCCAAAGACTCGCCGATCACAGCAATCGCAGTGCCGACCTCAACCGTCTCGCCGGCGGCTACGAGTATCTCGGTCACCACGCCGGATGCCGGCGACGGCACCTCCGTATCGACCTTGTCGGTGGAGATCTCCACCAGCACCTCATCCTCCGCCACGGAGTCGCCTATCTGTTTGGCCCACGAGAGAATCGTTCCCTCGGTCACGGTCTCACCGAGTTGCGGCATCGTCACGGTCAGGGACATTGGTTCGTGCTCCTTCGTCTACCGAGGCTCGTGATCATGGCTAGTGGAGGGGTCGTCCAGCGGCAGCGAGCAGTGTCTCGCCGATGCCTTCTGAAATCGTTGGATGGGCATGGATGAACGCGGCAGCTTCTTCGGGTAGGGCTTCCCAACCGACCGCATACATCAACTCGTGAATGATCTCACCCGCGACCGGATCGACGACGGTAGCTCCAAGGATTGGACCGTCCTTCTCGGCAACGATCTTCACCGTTCCCCCGGTTTCGCCGTGGATGATGGCGCGGCCAACGCCACGCATACCGTGCGTCGTAGCGGCGACTTCATATCCCTGTTCGACCGCCTGCGCCTCGGTGAGTCCAACTGAGGCTGCTTCCGGATGGGTGTACACGATCATGGGAATGGCCCGGTAGTCAACGGCGGCGGCGGCGCCGGTGGCAATGTGGGTGACCGCGGCGATCGCTTCGGCGAAGGCGACGTGCGCAAGCTGCGGTGTTCCGGCAACGATGTCGCCGACTGCGTAGATGTTCGAAGCTACGGTCTGCATGGTCTCCAGGTTCACGGGAACAAACCCACGGTCGGTTGTGATTCCCGCTCCTTCGAGTCCGATGTTGTCCGTCACCGGTGCTCGACCGACGGCAACCAGCACGACGTCGACGTCGACTGTTTCGTCGCCGACCGGAACGGTCACTCCGGCATGCGAGACACTCGGTGTCCCAACCTGGATGCCGGTCCGCACATCGATTCTCTTCTTGCGGAAGGCCCGCCCAAGGGCCTTGGCCGCCTCCGGCTCCATGCCGGGAATGATCTGATCGAGAGCCTCGAAGAGATGAACCTCGGACCCCACATCGGCAAGCATCGAGGCAAACTCTGCGCCGATCGCGCCGGCCCCAATCACAGCCACCCTTCGCGGTTGCCGTGCCCAGTCGAGTGCCTGGTCGCTGGTGACGATTCGTTCTCCGTCGATTTCGTAGCCGGGAATCGAGCGCGGGACCGATCCGGTTGCGACGATCGTCGCGCGAGCCGAAAGCCTGGTCGTGGTACCGTCGCCGGACGTGACTTCGACCCCGCCGTCGACGATCCGTCCTGTGCCGTCGTAGACGGTGACCCCCCGGGTCTTGAGCAATCCCGACAGCCCGCTCACGAGCCCGTCAACGATCTGGTTCTTGCGGGAGAGGGCAGCGGCCCAGTCGAGCGTGGGCTCCGTCGAACGGACACCGAACTCCTCAGAACGTGCAACGGTCTGGTAGACGGATGCCGTCTCTAGCCATGCCTTTGCCGGGATACACCCGCGGATCAGGCACGTCCCGCCGACCCGCTCCTCTTCGACGAGAGCGACCGAGAGTCCGAAGTTGTGCGCGTAGAGCGCAGCGGCATAGCCGCCGGGTCCCCCACCAATGATGACGACGTCGAGCACCGCTCCCTCCAAAATGAGCCCAGGTCGAGACTAGCCCGCCCACGCTTGTTGTCGAGACGTCGGTACGATCGCACCGCTGTGCAGACGCGTTACCTCATCCTCGCATCCCTCATCGCCGGTATGGCGATCTTGATCGCCGCAGCCGTGTGGTTCTCGCAGATCTAGGTCGGCAAGGTGTCAGCGACCCGCGGAGTCGAGGAGTCGGGCGGCGTTGTCGTGGAGGATTCGTCGGCGCGTCTCGTCATCCACGGGCCCGGGCTTCCACCCGTTGAGTGCCTCGTCGAGCGAAGCGAAACACCAGTCGCTGCCGAACAGACACCGATCTGCGTCGACACCGTTGAGGTCATCCAAGAAAGACTGCCCATCCGTCCCGACGAGGTTCAGCCACACGTTCGACTTGTGTGAAGCAACCGCGATCGCCTCATCTCGCCACAGCCGGCCCAGGTGAGCCATGACGATCTGGAGGCCGGGGAAGGTCGCCGCAACCTCATCGACCGCCCGAGGATCTCCGTGTGACAAGCGCAGCCCTGTGCCGCCCGGCATTCCGGAACCAAGGCGGGAGAACCCGGTGTGGAAGAGGCAGATCATGCCGTGCTCGAACGCCGCCTCATAGATGGCGTATGCAGGGCGTGAGGCCGGATCGAACCCCTGTCCGACCGGGTGGAACGCAAGTCCGGCAAGTCCCAACCGGGCGGCTGAATGGACTCCGGCAACGGCTCGGGCCCCGCGAGCAGGGTCGATCGAACCGAACCCATGGAACACGTCGGGATGGGCCGCCACCATCGCCGCAACGTTCTCACTCGAGAACGGGCGTTGCCGCGTTACGGTTTCCGTATCCCAGCCGAGGAGCACCGCCTGACCGTTGCGCCGCCGGTAGTAGTCGGCCACCTCGTCGGTCGTGAGGGTCTCGAGATCGGTGCCGGCACGACCATTGAGGTTCGCGAGGTACGGCGCGATCGGCCCGGCGAGCAACGGCTCAACCGGAGGGTGGACGTGGAAGTCGATGAACTCGCTCAACGTGAGCCGAATCCCCGATTCCTGGCCTCTGCCAGGGTGTCGGGCCCGAACGCCTGCAGGCGCCGCTCGTCTACGAGGTCACCCGCCTTCGTCCGCGATTCAAGCATCGCGAACTGATCGGGATCGTCGCAGTCGTAGGCAATCATGTCGTCGCGCGTCCCAACAAAACGGTTCGATTCGAATCGGCGAAGTCGGGCCATGGGCCGACGATAGTCCGATCAGCGTTCGGTGAACTGCACGGCTGCCGCAGCAACGCCGCTCCCCCCGGTTTGCACGTTCATCACGCCGTTGACGACAGAGTTGGAGAAGTCGATCCCCCACTCGGTCTCTGCTCCCCGAGAATCAGTGATCTGGTACCCGCGCAACGGCAGATTTTCTTCGTAATACTCAACAACAGCGGTTGTATCGGCAGGAAACGTCAGAATCAACTCGGTGAGGCCGCGGGTGGCGTCGACGAGCGTTGCCCCGACAACGGCCTCGTCCGGGATCGGAAACGACTCGGGCACGGTTGCGGGCACCGACCCGCTGCCGAACACCACCGCCGACCCGTTCGTTGGCGTGGTGCCGGCCGACGAACCACCACATGCGGCTGCACCGAACGCGACGGCTACGACGGCAACAACAGGGGCGATCAGCCGGAATCGGGACATCAGCAGATCATATGGGACGACGCTATCTACGTCTCCGGATCGACCGGTCCGCCGACGGCACCAATCGCGCGTAGATAGTCGGATTGCAGGTCGAGTACCGCGAAGATTGCCTCCGGTTCATACGGATGGCCCGTCTCGTATGCGCGGTCTTGCACGAACTGCGCTGCCCCGATGCCACCCACCACCGCTGGACCGTCCCGTCTCGATGGTTGCTGAAGGTAGAGCATCTCCCACTCGAGAATGCGGCGGATATCCGACCGGTCGATCGAGCCCGCCATGTCATCGGGCAGGCGTTCCCACACGTAGACAACGGCGTCGTCCACCCCGTACACGGATACGCCGTCGTCAACCCGACTCCCACGTTCCTGCATCACCAAACCGACGCCGAAAACCGCGAGCACGAGGACCAATGCGAGTACGAGGAGAAGAGGGCCCATTGACCGAAGGCTACCGACAAACAACTCCCGAGGGGTCTATCCCCTGGTAGCTTCCACGCCCATGGATTTCCAATCGGTGCGCTTCTTCTTCGCGCTCCTCGCCCTCGCGGCGAACGCCGCGACACTCGGAATCGTCGTGATCGCCATCGCCGGCCGGACAGGGGCAGGCGGTGCAGATCTGCGGAATCGAGCCTTCGCATCGTTCCGAGGCCTCGAACTCTGGCTGGCGTTTGCCGTGGCGACGACCGCCTCACTCGGGAGCCTCTACCTGTCCGAGATCGCCGACCTGATTCCATGCACCTACTGCTGGTACCAACGGATCGCGATGTACCCGCTCGTGCCCATTCTCGGAATCGCGGCGTGGCGCAAGGACAACAGCGTTCGAATCTATGCGGCCACCCTGGCCGGAGTCGGTGCCGTCATCGCCGCGTACCATCGGTTGATGCAGGAGTTCCCCGATCTCGGCGGCACCTCCTGTTCAACCGGTGTCCCGTGTACGGCTGCCTATTTCACCCTGTTCGGCTTCGTGACGATCCCGTACATGGCGCTCAGTGGATTCCTTCTGATCCTCGCGCTGTTGTGGATTGATCGCGCAAATAGCCCCGCACCACAGGCATCATTGCCCGACGCCTGAGAGGAGCCCCATGGCCGCGTCCACGAAGAACCGACCGTCAGAATCCGGCAACCCGCAACCACTCAAGATTATCGGCATCATCGCCGCCGTCATCTTGGTCCTCTTGCTCGTGGCCGTCGTCGCCGGATTCATCGGCAACGAGGAACCCGGGAACGAATACGGAGATCCGCAAGTCAGCGGACAGCTTTCTCGGATGCCGCAGGACAGCCGAGTGGATGTCACCGCCAACGGCGAGACGTCACCATCCGTCATCGGACAGGATTTCGACGGCAACGAAGTCCAAATCGAGAACGACGGACGAGCCAAGGCCATCGTGCTGATCGCGCACTGGTGCGGTTTCTGCCAGAACGAAGTTCCCGCCGTACAGGCGTGGCTCGACGCAGGGGGTGGCGTCGAAGGCGTCGACATGTACTCGATCGCGACGGACATGGACTCCAGTCGGGACAACTACCCGCCCTCCGACTGGCTCGATCGGGAAGGCTGGACCGTGCCGGTCATCCGCGACGATTCGAACAACTCCGTTCACGCGGCGTACGGCTCCGGTGGGTTCCCGTTCTGGGTGTTCGTCAACAGCGACGGGACGGTCGCCTTCCGCGTCGCTGGAGCCACAACGGTCGAGGAACTCGAGTTGATCATGAGCGAACTCACCTAGGCGGAGTGCCATGGAATTCGGCTTGATGGTCGAACCCCAGGTCGGAGGAAGCTACTCCGAGCTGCGTGACCTTGCCCGATGGGCCGAGGACCAGGGTATCGACGCGTTCGCACGATCGGATCACTTCCTCAACCAGGATGCCTCGGCCCCGTCCACCGATGCCTTGACGACATATGGAGGCCTCGCGGAGGCAACCCATTCGATCCAACTCGTCGTGCTCGTCACACCGCTCACTTTCCGCCACCCGGCTGTGATTGCGAAGACCGCGGCGACGCTCGATGAGATGACCGGCGGGCGGTTTGCTCTCGGCGTGGGCACCGGTTGGATGCAGTCCGAACACGATGCCTTCGGCCTTGATCTGCCGCCGTTGGCGGAACGATTCGACCGGCTGGGCGAGACGCTGGCCTATGTGCACGCAGCGTTCACGTCGAACGAGGGATTCGAAGGCCGGTACTACCGCCTTGATCCCATCGACGTTCTGCCGCGCCCCGCCAGTGTTCCCATCGTTGTTGGAGGAAGTGGTCCCAAGAAAACGCCGACTTATGCCGGTCAGTTCGCCGACGAGTACAACCTGTTCGTCGCCGACCGAGCGACGCTGGATGAGCGCATCGGCGCCATGCGCTCCGCAGCGACGGCCGCCGGACGGAGTGCCGACGCCGTAAAGGTGAGTCTTGCGGGACCCGTGGTTGTGGCTCCCGATGAAGCGTCCTATCGAGCAATGCTGGAGCGCCGCGGCGCCCGTCGGGGCCAAACCGCCGACGAGTACGAGGCGTTTCTCGAGGATCGCAATGTCCCACACGGCACACCCGACGGGGCGCGGGCGTCGATACAGGTGCTGCTCTCGATCGGCATCGGCCGCTACTACGTGCAGGAATACCGAGACCTTGCCTCGATCGACACCTCGGCCCTCGCTCGCTCGTTTTCGATCCTGCGATCCTGATCCCGTGAAACGAACCGCATTCGACCGCGCGACGATCTTTGCGGCACGAACCGAACGAGACCGATTCCTCGCCGAGCACTATGCCTCGCCGATCCCCGAGGAAGACCGTGCCGGCTTCGCCGGAGCCGACTACTACGACCCCGACGAGCGGTTCGTCTTCGTCGGATCATTCCGGAAGATTGCCGCCAAGGTTGCCGTCCCGTCATCAACCGGGACCGTGAGTGACTACCACAGCGTCGGAATCGTCCGAATCACCGTGGATGGGTACTCCTACGACTTGACGGTTCTCGACGACGGAGACGGTGGTGCGTTCCTCGCATTCGGCGACGCGACCAACGGCCATACCACCTACGGAGGCGGCCGATATGTCGGTGTTGAGATCGATGATGAGGGCAACACCACCGTCGACTTCAACCGGGCCGTCAACCCGTACTGCGTCTACGACGAGGAGTTCTCCTGCCCCCTCCCGCCTGTCGGCAACACCATCGCCGGCCCGATCGAGGCCGGCGAACGAATGTACCGAGCGACACCGCCCTGAACCGGGGAGATACGGGTCCGTATCTCCCTATTCTCGACCACATGCCAGAACTTCTCGTCATCGACGATCTCCATGCTTCCGCCGAGGGTGTTGAGATCCTCAAAGGTGTCGATCTCACCGTCAAGCCCGGTGAGATCCACGCGATCATGGGCCCGAACGGGTCCGGCAAGTCGACACTCGCGAACGTCTTGCTCGGCAATCCGACCTACACCGTAACCCGTGGGACGATCACGTATCAGGGTGAGGACATCACCGAGGCGACACCCGACACCCGCGGGCGCGCAGGGATGTTCCTCGGCTTCCAGTACCCGGAGGAGATCCCTGGCGTGTCGGTGGTCAACTTTCTCCGCACCGCGCTGTCGAGCCGGACCGGAGTCGACTACACCGTCCTCGAACTCCGCCTCAAGGTGATCGACGCGATGCGGGAACTCGAAATGGACCCCGCGTTCGCCGATCGGTATCTCAACGAGGGATTCTCCGGTGGAGAGCGCAAGCGCAACGAGGTCCTGCAGATGGCGGTGCTCGAACCGAACCTCGCGGTTCTCGACGAGACCGACTCGGGCCTCGACATCGATGCCCTGAAAGTCGTCGCCGAGGGAGTGGGCCGACTCCGCAACGATGAGCGTGGATTCGTGATCATCACGCACTATCAGCGGATGCTCGACTACATCACCCCAGACGTCGTTCATGTGTTCCTCGACGGCCGAATCGTCGCATCCGGCGGACCGGACCTCGCCGACCAGATCGAAGACGCCGGCTACGACTACTACCGAAGTGGAGCCGCGACGAATTGATCGATCTCGGCCACCTCCGCGACGACTTCCCGATTCTGAGTCGCGAGGTCAACGGGTGGCCCCTCACCTACCTGGATTCTGCCGCAACCACCCAGAAGCCGATCCAGGTTCTCGACGCGGTCGATGCCTACTACCGAACGATGAACGCAAACGTGCATCGCGGATCGCACACCCTCTCTGCCGAGTCAACCGATGCCTACGAAGGCGCCCGTTCGAAAGTCGCATCGTTTATCAACGCCTCGTCACCGAACGAGGTCGTGTTCTCCCGAGGTGCCACAACGGCACTCAATCACATCGCGTACGGTTGGGGACTCAATCACCTCTCCGAAGGCGACCGGGTAGTGCTCACCGTCATGGAACACCACGCCAACGTCGTCCCATGGCAGATCATCGCTCGACATACCGGGATCGAACTCGTCTATCTGACACTCGACGAGCGGTTCGAGGTGGACCTCACGGACCTCGACGACCTCCTGGACGATCGGGTGAAGGTGGTCGCCGTCTCTGGGATGTCGAACGTCACCGGGACACTTGGTCCGGTGAGCAGTCTCGTCGACGCCGCACGGTCGGTCGGGGCATTGGTTGTCGTCGACGGCGCACAACTCGTCCCGCACTCCCCCACCGACGTACAGGAACTCGACGCCGACTTCCTCGTGTTCTCCGGGCACAAGATGCTCGGACCCACCGGGATCGGCGGCATGTGGGGCAAGATGGAGCGCCTCGAGGAGATGGAGCCAACGGAGGGCGGCGGGGAGATGATCGCCGACGTGGGTCTCTACGAATCCCGGTGGGCGCCGGTCCCGCACAAGTTCGAGGCCGGAACACCGCCGATCGCTCAAGCCGTCGGACTGGGCGCGGCCGTTGACTATCTCACAGCCGTCGGCATGGAGACCGTCCGAGATCACGAGCGCTCGATCACCGGGTACGCACTCAAGCGGCTTGCGGAGATACCGGACCTCACGATCTACGGCCCCGGTGATCCCGCCAACCGCGGAGGAGCCGTCAGCTTCTCGCTGGCCGACATCCACGCGCATGACGTTGCGACCATCCTCGACCAGTTCGGTGTTGAGGTGCGCGCGGGGCACCATTGCGCGAAGCCCCTCATGCGCTACCTCCAGGTTCCTGCAACCGCACGCGCATCGTTCTATCTCTACAACACCACCGACGATGTCGACCGCCTCGTCGGGAGCCTGCTCGAGGCGCGCTCGGTGTTCGGGCTCGGTCCCTGAGACACACGCCCGCGGGTATCGTCTCCCTTACATGTCATCACTTGACGAGCTCTACCGCCAGGTCATCCTCGACCACTACCGGAACCCGCGCCACCGGGGAAGCCTGAGCGGACCCCATGTCCATGCCGAGGGGCTCAATCCTTCGTGTGGCGACGAGTTCTCGATTGACATACAGATCGAGGACGACGTCATCACCGACGCGCGGATCCAGGGTCAAGGGTGTTCCATTTCGCAGGCCTCGGGCTCCATGATGACCGACGCGATCATCGGCAAGACGATCGAAGATGCCCGAGGCCTCGCCGCCACCTTCAAACTGATGATGGGGATCGATGAGGGCGACGATCCGCTCGACCCGGAACGGCCCGGCGCCGTCCTCGGAGACCTCGAAGCGCTGCAGGGCGTGCGGAAGTTTCCGGTTCGCATCAAGTGCGCCGATCTGCCGTGGACAACGCTGACGGACGCCCTCAACAAAGCGGAGTCCTGAAGGCCGACGCTGTCGCGAGTCACCGATCGGTACGATTGCCCTATGGACTACACACCAACCACCGCGCTTGTTGTTGTCGACGTGCAGAACGACTTCGCCGATCCCGATGGCTCGCTCTTTGTTGCCGGCGGGCACGCAGCGCTTCCGTTCATCAACCAACAGATTGAAGCCGCCAAGGCTTCCTCGGCGATCGTCGTGTACACCAGAGATTGGCATCCAGACACAACACCCCACTTCGCCAAGGACGGGGGCATCTGGCCGGTGCACTGCGTGGGAGACACGTGGGGATCCGACTTCCACCCGGATCTCCTGGTATCGGGACCTGAGATCAAGAAGGGAACCGGCGGTGAAGACGGTTACTCCGGATTCTCGGTACGAAACCCTGAGACCGGCACACGAGCTGCAACGGGCCTCGAAGACCTCCTGCGTGATGCCGACATCGCCGACGTCGTCGTTGTGGGTCTCGCCACGGACTACTGCGTCAAGGAGACCGCGCTCGACGCGGCCCGCCTCGGCTTCACGACGACCGTGCTCGCCGACGGGATTCGGCCGGTGAACCTCACCCCCGGCGATGGAGCACGCGCGATCGCGGAGCTCGTGGCCGCAGGCGTGGAGGTTGAGTAGGGAGCGGCAAGACAGAAGATTCGAGACTCGAGACAGGACGCGCGGCGGCCGTCGGCCGCTCGATTGTCTGGCTGTCAGCTTTCAGCCGCTGACGAGGTCCCAGTCTCGGGTCTCGGGTCTCATCCGGGTGGGTCGGTGCCGGTTGCTCGACGGATGAGTCTTCGTCGCTGGGGCGGCGAGTCGGGGTCGATTCTGAGGCCGTTTTGGTGGATGGCGATGTGGTGGTGGAACCAGCAGAGTGTGGCGCGGTTGTCGGGGTCGTGACTCCCGCCGTACGCGCGGTGCACGATGTGGTGGGGTTGGAGCCGATATCGTGAGATGCAGCCAGCGATCACACAACCGCCGTCTCGGTGTGCAACATACCGACGTATCGCGGCCGGGATCGCCCGGCCGGCGGTGGACGTGACGACGGGGCGGCCATCGGCCAGGCCGATGATCTGCACCGACCCGGCACACAGGAGCTCTTCGAGTGTGGCGGGCCCGACCCTGGGTCCGTATTCGATCGCAGCGCCGCGTTCACCGGCCGTCCCGTTGGCCTCATCCAGATCGATGAAGATGCTGACCGACGGTCCGGAGGATGCGGCATCGGTGTTGCTGTGCCGGTCGAGCGAATCGTGGGCCATTGCGACGAGGCTGTCGGCTTGGCGTTGCGCCCTCGTGCACGCCTCACCACCCGGCAGGGTGTGGAGCTCGTCGGCACGGGCATGGAGAGCTTGTTCGACGATCTTTCCGTCCACGGCGGGCAACAGGCCGGTCAAATGCCACAATGCCTCATCGAGGGTCGGTTGGATCGACACGAACCGATCTCCGAACACTGCGTGTTCATTGCCCCGTGTGATGCGACGCTGCCGGGCCGCGCACCGGTTCACCCCGGCAAGATCCAACCGGCGGCTGTCGTCCACCACTTCACGATCGGCGCCCGCAACCGCAAGACGCAGCATCGCGACGGTGCGATCGAAACTGATCACCCCATCGGCCAACAGATCCTCAGCCTCTCGGTGCCACTTCGACCAGCGAGCCGCATAGACCAGATCCGAAGCCGTTGAACGATCGACATCGAGGCAGGCAGACAGCCAATCGACACTGGAGCGGAATCCATCACCAGCCGCGGCGTTCACCTTGTCCAACTCGTTGACCAACACATGCTGACGACACCGCAAATGCGAAATCTCCGCCTCGAGCTCAACGAGCTCGTCGCGCATCTCGGACACGGATCGGGTTGACCACAACATGGAGACAACGTACCGCACCGCTGTGACAGAAAGCGGGCGCCGCACCAGCAAAACACAAGAACCAAGACACGAGACAACTCAGGGTCCAGCGAAGATCTGGTCGGCAACTGACCTGCCGCCCTACGGAGCGGATCGCTCCCGTGCGATCATCTCGCCCTGTAGCTCCTTGACCCGGCGGGTCAGGGAGACGTGATAGACGTGGGGATTGACGAGCCTGCGCACGCCGGGGTCGAGTCGCTGAAGATCGAGCGTTCGACGAGCCCTCATCTCATCGAGCGATGGCGCCGGATCGATCCGCGCCCCTTCGCCGTAGACGGGCACGACAAGTTCTTCAGCATCCTGGATTCCGTCGAGGTGACGGGCGATACCTTCGCGGTGCGGGTGATGGAGCTCGAGGCTGCCGCCAATCGAGAGGTCCTCATCGCCGGCCGAGACGACATCGGCCGTCGCCAGGCCGCGCTCGTCGTAGATGCGCCATACCCGCTTGTCGCCCGGGATCGGCATCTTCTCCGGCGTGTCGGAGATCTTCATCGCCGGGATCCACTCCCCCGCACCATCGATAGCAACGAGCTTGTAGACGCCACCTAGCGCCGAATAGCCGTGTGAGGTGATCAGCCGCGTTCCGACGCCGAAGGTGAGCCGGTGGAGCACGGCCTCAGCGTTCACTCCGTAGCGGGGAGCCTCGTCGACAATCTGTGCCCGAATCTGCCACATGGCCAGCTCGTCGAGTTCGGAGGACAACACGATGCGGGTATCCGGGAATCCGGCGGCGTCGAGCATCTGTGCCGCCCGCACGGCAAGGTGGGCGAGGTCGCCCGAGTCGAGGCGTATCCCGACCGGCTCGTACCCGTCGGCTCGGAGTTCCTCGAAGACGCGAATGGCGTTCGGGATACCGCTCTCGAGTGTGTCGATCGTGTCGACGAGTAGCACGCACTCGGTCGGGTAGGTTGCGGCGTATGCCCGAAACGCGCCGATCTCGCCCTCACCCAAAGCCATGAAGAGCTGAACCATCGAGTGGGCGTGGGTGCCCTGCGGTTCGATCCCCATGGCAAGCGAAGCGCCCACGTTGCTGGAGGCATTGGCACCTCCGATGAGCGCGGCTCGTGCGCCGGCGTTGGCGCCGACGTCGGGGCCGCGGCGCATCCCGAACTCCAGCACCGGGCCCCCTGCGGCAGCCTCGGCGACGCGGGATGCCTTCGTCGCGACCAGCGTCTGGTAGTTGAGATGATTGAGAAACGAGGTCTCGAGAATCTGTGCGACGGCGAGTGGCCCCTCGACGACCGAGATCGGTTCGTGGCCGTGGACGACTCGCCCTTCCGGGACCGATTGGATGGAAACACCCGCAAACCCACCGGTCTCCGCGAGCCAGGACAGGAACCCCTCATCGAAGCGTCGCCGGCCGGAATGGTCCTGCTGCCCACGGAGATGGCGGAGATCGTCCTCTCGGACGCGAGTCGTGTCGATCCAGTCGAGTAACCAGTCGAGTCCGGCAAACACGGCGTATCCCGCCTGGTGCCGGCCGTAGTCGGGATAACGGCGGAAGAAGTAGTCGAACTGGGCGGTGCGCTCGTGGAGTCCGTACTTCCAGTACAACTGCGACATCGTGAGCTGGTACTGATCCGTGAAGAGGAATCCCTCCGTGAGATCGCGTCGATCCGTGGTCATTGACCACACCCTAAGAGCTAAGAACCAAGAACCAAGAACCAAGATGTGACGATCGTCCCAGTCTTGGCTCTTGATTCTCGAGTCTTGATTCTCTCTAGCCGCCTTCAGTCATGGGGCGGACGTCGAGGGCTGCGTCGAGTTCATCGGATGGCATGACCTCCATCTCAAGGGCGACCTCACGGACACCCCGACCCTCGGCGAAAGCCTTCTTGATCAAGACGGCAACGGTGTCGTACCCGACATGCGGCACCAGGGACGTCGCGACAATGGCGTTCTGGTCGAGGAGGAATGCTGCCCGCTCCTCGTTGGCGACGACTCCGTCGACGGTCATGTCCTTGAGTACACGTGCACCGGCTGCGAGGAGCTCGATCGACTCCAGCATCGCGTGGGCCATGACGGGCATCATCACGTTGAGTTCGAAGTTACCGTTTGCTCCGCCCCAGGTGATGGTGACATCGTTGCCGAAGACGCGAGCCGCGATCATCATCACCGCCTCCGGGATCACGGGGTTTATCTTCCCCGGCATGATCGACGAGCCGGGCTGGAGTGACGGAAGGCTGATCTCACCGATGCCGTTGCGCGGGCCGGATGAAAGCCATCGAAGATCGTTGACGATCTTGAACATCGACGTCGCCACGGTCTTCAACACACCCGAGGCGCTCACGTAGGCGTCTTTCGCCGCTTGTGCCTCGAAGTGATTCTCCGCCTCGAAGAAGGCATACCCGGACCGCCGGCTCATGATCTCGATCGTGCCGGCGGCGAACCCCTCTGGCGCATTGATACCGGTCCCGACCGCTGTGCCGCCCAGCGCCAACTCGAGCAGTTCCGGGAGCACGCCCTCGATCCGATCGATGCCCTTGCCCACCTGTGCGGCGTAGCCGGAGAACTCCTGACCGAGCCGTATCGGCGTCGCGTCCTGAAGGTGGGTCCGACCCGACTTCAATACGCCGTCAAACTCGACGGCCTTGGCGGCGAGGCTCGCCTTGAGAGCTCGCAGCGCGGGAAGCAGGTCCTCCTCCATCGCAGCGACGGCCGCCACATGCATCGCGGTCGGGATGACATCGTTGGACGACTGGCCGGCGTTGACGTGGTCGTTCGGATGAACCAGCTTGGAGCCGATCTCGCCCCCAAGGATCTCGGTCGCCCGGTTCGAGAGCACCTCGTTCGCATTCATGTTCGTTGACGTGCCGGATCCGGTCTGGAAGACGTCGACGACGAATTGGTCATCGAATCGGCCTTCCATGAGTTCGTCGGCCGCCACGACGATGGCCTCAGCGTGCTCCTCGCCCACGATCCCCATGGATGCGTTCATCTCAGCCGCTGAACCCTTGATCAGCCCGAGCGCCCAGATGAACCTCCTTCCGAAGCGAAGGTCGGAGATCGGAAAGTTGTCGACCGCTCGTTGTGTCGAGGCGCCGTAGTAGGCGTCGTCGGGAACTGAGACCTCTCCCATCGAGTCACGTTCGGTCCGCATGCGCGCTCCTTCGTAGGGGGTGTACACCAAGGATACCGTCGGCGTAGAGCCCGCCGCGAGAAGCTCGAATCGCCCCGTATTTGCTACCGCAGAGCCTCGTCGACGGACAGGGGGAACACGGTCCCGACATCACCTTCGATACGCAACGAGACGAACGGAGATGTGTCGTGCTCAGTGGGACCCCGATTGACGATCGCGTAGCACGAGCCGGAGCGAGCGGCTTCAAGCGGTATGTCGGCCGCGGGAGTCACCATGAGCGTCGATCCAAGGGCGACGGCCGCGTCGGCTCGTCCGGCAGCTTGAAATGCGCGTGTGAGATCGGCAGCACGCAATTGCTGGCCGAAGGAGATCGTCGCCGGCTTCAGGAATCCGCCGCACGCACACATCGGAGGTTCCCGGGTCTCAGCAAACGTGCGAAATGGTCCGGCCGGATCAACTCTCTCTCCGCAGGCCTGACACTCGACGAGGCCGTTCGTGCCGTGGATCTCGACGAGTGCTGCCTCCGATGTGCCGGCGACGCGGTGAAGCCCATCAACATTCTGCGTGACCACGAGCTCCACCCGACCGGCGCCTTCGAGCGCGACGATCGCGGCATGCACCGCGTTCGGCCGTGCCGCGCGAAACGACTCACGGTCGTCCGCCTTCTGCGACCAGTATTCGATCCTTGCGTCTCGGCTGGACATGAAGTCCTGGTAGAAGACCGGCCGGCGACTGTTCCACACACCCTTCGGGCCGCGATAGTCGGGAATGCCGCTGGCCGTGGAAACACCCGCGCCCGTGAACACAAGGAGCCGCTTCGCCGATCTGAGGATCGACGACAGGCGCGTGATGCCCTCTTCTTGGGCGACGGCCGCCGTCATTGCGGACCCTGGATCACAGGCGGAGGTACGGAGAACCAGTTCACATCACGAGTCTACGGCCCCGGCGCGCCCCCGATGGCCGGCCGTCGGTCAGCTGCCGATGTTCACCGGATGGTTGTGTAACCCTCGGTTTCGAGGCGCTCGGCGATCTCAGCGCCACCCGACTCGACGATCCGGCCGTCGACCATGACGTGGACCCGATCCGGTTTCATATAGCGGAGAATGCGGCTGTAGTGCGTGATGACCAGCACACCGAGCGACGGGCTGCGGAGGGCTTCCACCATGTCGGCGACTTCTCGAACCGCATCGATGTCGAGCCCGGAGTCGATCTCATCGAGGATCGCGGCCTTCGGCGCAGAAACTGCGAGTTGGAACATCTCTGACCGCTTCTTCTCTCCGCCGGAGAGGCCGGCGTTGATGGCGCGGTCCATGAACCGGTCCATGTCGAGCAAATACCCCGCGTCGGTCGTCCGTTTGCGTGCCTCGACCGGGTCGCCGGCAACGTCGATCATCTCGACAACCAGGTCGTCGAGGGAGACTCCCGCGATCTCGGTTGGATACTGGAACGCCTCGAACAGCCCGGCTTTCGCCCGTTCATGAACGGGGAGGCCCATCACGTCGACACCTCCGACAAGCGCCGAACCGGTTGCCGCGTAGGCGTCGTAGCCCATGAGCACATGGGTGAGTGTGGACTTGCCGGACCCGTTCGGCCCCATCAAGGCGTGTACTTCACCAAATGGGACAATGAGGTCGATCCCCTTGAGGATCTCGAGATCCCCCAGCCGGGCTTTCAGGTCCGTGATCTCCAGCGCGTTCGCCATCAGGACGCTCCTTCAATGGTCAGGTAGACGATTCCGTCCTCCACAGTGGCGGGATAGACGGGCACCGGTGTTGTGGCGGGAAGCGCCCCGGGTTTCCCGGTCTCAAGATCGAACGGCGATCCGTGCCTCGGGCACTCCACCTCTCGGTCGAAGAGGTCTCCTTCGGCGAGCGAAGCCTCAGCGTGGCTGCATCGATCCCCGATGGCGTGGACCGTTTCGCCGGTCCGAAATAGGGCGATGCGGTCACCGCCAACTTCGACGAGAACACCGCGCCCGTCCGGAAGGGCATCGATTGGTGCGATCTCTACCTGCATCACACCCTCCCCTCGTCCTGGGCAGTTTCGTACTTGCGATTGATCCACGCACCGACCGGCGCCGCCAGTTCAGGATTGGGGAGCTTCGCGAGTGCTTCCTGAAAGAACCCCCGGACCTGCAAACGGTCGGCGCGTTCAGGAGCCAATCCCCGGCTCATGAGGTAGTACCGCTGGTCGGCATCGAGCGGACCCACGGTTGAACCGTGCCCGCATCGCACGTCATTGGCAAGAATCTCGAGGTTGGGAACCGACTGTGCTGACGCCCCATCGGACAGAATCAAGTTCCGGTTGGTCTGGAACGCCTCGGTCTTCTGCCCGCTCTCCTCGATCCGGATCATGCCGGTGAACACCGAACGGGCCTGATCCTCAACGGCACCCTTGAGGAACATGTCCGAACGAGTGTTGGTGCCGACATGCCGCATGAAGTAGCGGTAGTCGAGAATCTGATGCTGCTCTCCGAAGTATGCCCCGACCACGTTGGCTGAGGAACCGCGCCCTTCGAGACCGACGTCGAGATGGAGCCGAGCCAGTCGTCCACCGAGGCCGATCTCTCCGAACTGGAACCGTGCGTCTGCTCCAACCTGGGAACGGAGGTAGCCGAGCGATCGCGCCGAGTACCCAAGGTTCTGGACCAGGCTCAGCGAGACCCGCGCACCAGCGTCGACAACCGCGGAGAATTGCGGAACAACGATCGCGTCGGCGTCGGCGTGTGACCGGAGGTGAACGACAACTGATACGTCCGCGTGCTCTCTCGCGGAGATCACAACCGCCGGGAACGTCACCGAACCATCGGCGCCGGCATGGAGATCGATGGCCACGACGGACTGGGCGGCGACCGAAGAAGCGACGGACACGAATACCCCATCACTGCCAAATGCCCCTGCCGCGGCTGCAAACAGACCTTCGTCAGCGGAGATTCCGGCACGCTCGACGACGTCACGTACGTCATCCGGATGCTCGACCGCCGCCCGACGGAGCGACATGACGGTGAGCCCTTCGTCGACGTGATCAGGCCCGACGTACACATCACCAACGACGCGGACGGCGATCGGATTCGTGAGGTGTTCGAGCAGCGGATCCATGCCAAGGTCGGGGGTGTCTGCTGTCGGCGTCGTGAAGTCGTTCAGATCGAAATCGAGATCGATGTAGCGCCACACCTCTTCGGCTTGGTCGGGCATCGCGCCGGCCGCGAACGCTTCGAACGCGGCTGATCGGAGAGCAGACCGCCAGGCTGGGTCGAGTTCGCCTGCCGTGGTCGAAGCGGCTAGATCTAGGTTGGACAAGGGGTGTACCTCAGCTCGAGAGCGGGCGTGAGAATACCGACGCACGACCCCCTATCTGACGCCGTTATCTGAGGTTCTTGCCTACGGTTTCCCCTTCGAGCTACCAGAGACCGGATGCCGCGGGTCAGGAACGCGGGCATCGGACGGAAGGAGCAACCCCATGACTGCGGCGATTCGCTATTTCGCGCTCGGAACCATCGCTGCTGCCGTATTGGCGGTCGCCGTTGTGACGCCGACCTCACCGACCCACGCAGCGGGGCCGGGAGACGGCGACGACTTCATCATCAAGGTCTTCCCTCACGAGACGTCGATTGTCGAGTTCTCGGACACGTGGGGCGCCAGACGGTCGGGCGGCCGCAGCCACGCAGGAACGGACATCATGAGCCCGAAGGGGTCATGGATCGTCGCCGTGGAGGACGGGATCGTGGAACGGCTCGAGTGGAACCGGCTCAGTGGCTGGAACATCATGATCCGCCACGCCGGCGCCTGGACCAGCCACTATCTCCATCTCAACAACGACACCACCGGAACCGACGACGGCGAGGGGGGCCCTCAGACGGCCTTCGCAGAAGGCCTCGAAGTCGGTAGCTTCGTCAAGGCGGGTGAGGTCATCGGTTTCGTCGGGGATTCGGGGAACGCCGAACACACCGGATCTCACACCCACTTCGAGCTGCATGTCGACGGACGCAAGGTCAACCCGTATCCATACCTTGCTGCGGCACTGGAGCGCAAGCTCATTGAGTCAGAACTCGCCCGAACGATGGAGTGATCCGCCTTCAGCGTCCCCTCCACCACGAATGTGCGGAGGGTGCCCGAGCGCAGCGAGGGCGGGAGGGGCGGCCCGGGCCTTTGTCTCCACCACGTAGTGGGGGGACGCGGCCGGACGGAAGTCCGGGCGCAGAGGGGGCGGCTTGGGATCCTGAATCGCGAAGATGAGGCCGCCGCGTTCCGATGCACCTGTCTCAGGGCATGGAGGCCAAGACCTGGGCACGGGAGAAGACAGCGTCGAGCATCTCTTCGGTGAGGCGGCCGGTGAAGGTGTTCTGCTGACTTGGGTGGAAGCTTGCGATGACGACCCGGTCACTCGGAACGGCCACTTCGAGGCCGTGGGCGAAACGGGGCCGGGGCTTCGGCACGTCGAAGTCGCGATCGACGAGATACCGCCAGATCGAGCGGTACGCGAAGTCACCGAGAGCCACGAGCACCGTCGGCTCGAGAATGTCGAGTTCGCGATCGAACCACGAAGCACACAGGTCGCGCTCTGCAACCGAGGGTTTGTTCTCGGGTGGCGCACAACGGACCGGCGCCGTCACCCACGCCCCTGTGAGCACCAGCCCATCACCGGTTGTGGTGGATTCTGCTTGGTTGGCGAAACCTGCTCGCCACATCGCGCGGTAGAGCCAGTCCCCGCTGCGATCGCCGGTGAACATCCTTCCCGTCCGGTTCGCACCGTGTGCTGCCGGAGCAAGACCCACAACTGCGACGCGCGCCTCAGGATCCCCGAAACCCGGCACGGGGCGGCCCCAGTAGTCCTCGTCGCCGAAGGCGGCACGCTTCTCGATCGCAACCTGCTCGCGCCATCCCACCAACCGTGGGCAACGCCGACAGGAGACGACCTCGTCCGTGAGAACGGCAAGTGCCTCCGCTCGGCTCATTGGGCGGGCAGCAATCCGGTCGGATACGACGCGCTGTTCGACCAGAGCATCCACCCATTCGCACGGTCGTCAACACGACCTTGGATCGCTCTGACCTCGGCCTCGGGAACGGTCCAAGTCTGAATCCATGGCCGGTAGTAGGCGTACCCTTCGAGGCGCGTGTTCCCACTCACCAAGGCCGAGTCGACGATTTCCGACGCGTGGTCATTCGGATCGTCGTAGCCCTTCCAGCCTGATCCGTAGTTCGTCGAGTACAGCATGGGACTCAGGACGTCGATGGAGCGCGACATGAGCCCCGGCCGTTGCCCGACACCCTCATCACTCCCAGACTCGAGTGTGATCCCCAGCACGTTCGCCCCGACGGCACATCGCGGACTCAGAACCGAGTACGCGCGTTTCAAGAATGCCTGGATCGAACCGACGCGCACCTCTTCCGTGTACTCATCGTCGAATACCGCGTTCGAGACATCACCGCCGAATGGGAAGGAAGCGAAGTCGAACTGGATCTCGTCGAATCCGGCGAGGCATGCCTCCTCGGCCAGCGCCACCGGATACTCAAACGACACCGGATCGGTCGGATCCATCCACGCATCCCCGTTCCGTGTCCGCCAGAGATCGGACGCGCCGGCATTCAGAACGGCGTGATCGGGTTCGATCGTCGCCATCGGTGTGTCCTGGAACGCGACCACCCTGGCGATCTTGTAGATGTTGTGCTCATCCATGTCGGTAACGACCGCATCAAGCACGTACTGGAGGGTGACCGCAGACGCCTCGTGCGCCCGCTCGACACCAGTGTCGTGGAACACCGTGCCGTACTCGTCTTTGATGTCGACGACGAACGAGTTGATGCCGGTCGAATCGGCGAGGTCGAGCAGGGATTGCCAATGCTCCGGATCACCCGCCGCGACACCGCCGACACGAATGCCATTGACCTCAATGGGCTCCATGGTGGTATCGATCTCGCTCTGCACACCGTCCCACGGTACCGACGCGTCCTGCCACGCCGCTCGGGAGAGCAGGAGATCTCCTGGCTGTGCTCGAACGATCTCAAAGCGACCGTCGTCGTTGGTGACGTCCCGACCGAAGCCGAGCGAGACCGAAACCCCAGGCAGGGCAATACCCCGATGAGTCGAGATCCGGCCCGAGAGGACAATTGGTTCGAGGCGGAACTCGATGCGGTCGTCCCGCGGAGGTTCGTCAACCTCGACACGTTGCGGTAGAAAGCCGGACGCTGACACGGCGATCGCCGTCGGCTCCTGTGGCCAGACGAACGCGACGGCTCCATCGTCGGTCGTGTACACAACCGCACCATCGACCTCGACTGCCGCGTCGAGCGTGCTCAGATCATCACCCGCCAGCGTCACGACCTCAATCGTCGGCGGCCCGACCTCGGGAGGTCGAAGCCCGGACGCGTCAAGCGGCGCCGGGCTGGTGCAGCCAGCGACGACAAGGGAGAGGATCCCCAGGGCAGCAAAGGTCGTACGCGCGAATCGGGTCATCATCAGGTGTGCGGCTCGAAAGCGTAATGATTCATTGCCCATGGTGCGCATGCGTGATAGGTTCGAGTGACTCTCACAACGAGAGGAGGGGGGCGGAGGCGCATGGCCGAACGACGTAGTAATTCCACCGCCGCGGACGCCGTCGGACGTTATCTCGGACAAGTCTCAGACCACGGCCTGCTCGACGCGGAGGACGAAGTCCGGCTCGCACGATCGATCGAAGCCGGGAAGAAGGCCCAACAACGCCTCGAATCAGGCGAGGAAATCAACGCTGCCGAGCGGGCCACGCTCTACCGCACGATCGAGACGGCCGACGAAGCCAAAGCCGTCTTCATCCGCTCAAACCTCAGGCTCGTTGTCTCGATCGCAAAGCGATACACGGGACGAGGCCTCGATCTCCTCGACCTCATCCAAGAAGGCAATCTCGGCTTGATCCGCGCCGTTGAGAAGTTCGATTGGCGCAAGGGCTTCAAGTTCTCAACGTACGCTACCTGGTGGATCCGCCAGTCGATCACCCGTGGACTCGGGAACCAAGGTCGAACGATCCGACTGCCGGTCCACATGGTGGATGTCGTGCGCACGGTGCAGGAAGCCGAACTCAGCCTGCAAGAGCAATACCGCAGGCCTCCGACCATCGCAGAGATTGCCGAGGTGAGCGGCCTCGACGAGGAGCGCATCGCCATCGCCCAGGCCACACCGGGCGACACGGTATCGCTCGATCGGCCGGTCGGCGAGGACGGCGATGCTCAGCTCGGCGACTTCGTGGAAGACGAGCGGACCCCGGATCCGTTCACCGTTGTCGCAGAAGTCGCACGGTGCGAAGAAGTCTCGAAAGCGCTCGGCTCACTCGACGAACGCGAATGCAAGGTGCTCGTCATGCGCTACGGAATCGGTGGTAATCAGCCCAGGACACTGTCTGACGTGGGCGCCGAACTCGGCATCACCCGTGAACGCGTCCGTCAAATCGAGAACCGTGCCCTCGGTAAGCTCCGCCACCCCAGCGCCATCTACGACCTCAAGAGCCTGTTGTAAGAAAGAGCCAAGAAGAAAGAACAAAGAACAAAGACCGGTTTCTCTCTTGTCTTCGTTCTTCTGTCTTTGTTCTTTTGTTTTTGTTCTTTGTTCTCTCGCTCAAAACAGTCGCAGCACGTCTGAGTCAGCGCCTCTGAGGATCTCATAGTCCACTTCGGTCCACGTTATGCCGCGGTCGGTTGCGAGTGTTCTCGCCTGGGGTTTCACGGCCTGGGCAACGAATATCCCACGGACGGGCGCAAGCCGCTCGTCGCGATTCAGGAAGTCGAGATACCGGGTGAGCTGCTCGATGCCGTCGATCTCTCCCCGGCGCTTCACTTCCACGGCGACCGTCACTCCGGATGCATCTCGGCAGAGCAGGTCCACCGGGCCAACCGGTGTTGGGTATTCCCTCCGGATGAGCGTCAGCCCTTCCTCGATCGCCTCCGGTTGCTCGGCCAGAAGACGCTGCAACTCGAGTTCCACGCCATCCTTCTGGAGCCCGGGATCTTCTCCGAGTTCCACACGCGTGTCGAGGTGAATCTCGTGAAGGTCGATCGTGAGCTCTTCCTGCTTCCCGTTCGTGACGTACCACCGCCCATCCTCCTCGACCAGGTGGTTCGGAGCATTCATCCAGTTCAGGGGTTTGTAGGCGCCTGCTTCGGCATGCACGAGCAGTGAGCCGTCGGCTTTGATGAGGATCAGCCGCGTCGCTCGCGGCAGGTGGGCAGAGAGACGGCCGGTGTAGTTCACGGTGCAATCGGCGACAACGATGCGCATGGCCAATCAGAGTAGACCGCGCCTCGTGCGTGACAGGCCCGGGAAAAGTAGCGTCATCACATGGACAAGATCCGCAGCGCCAGACGCGAAGATGCACCTCGTCTGGCGCAGCTCGCCGGCGACCTGGGGTATGGGATTGGCTCCGCATCCATTGGCGCAGCCATCGATCGGCTACAGCCCAACGAAGGCGCCGTCTACGTAGCGGAAGAAGATGATCACCTGACCGCATGGATCCACGTCTACCGAAGCCCCGTGATCCAGGCAGAGCCGTTCGCAGAGGTTGGAGGGCTCGTCGTCGACCCACAGAAGCGTGGTGCCGGGATCGGCCGAAGACTCCTCGAAACCGCTGAACAATGGGCCTCGGCCAACGGTCTCGCGGCAATCCAGGTGCGGAGCAACATCGTTCGATCGAACGCGCACATCTTCTACAAGCAACGCGGCTACGACCTCGAAAAGACGTCCTACACATTCATCAAGCGCCGCTACGACGACTGACTCGGCTAGCCCACCGAACCCTCCATCTGCAGCTCGATCAGGCGATTCAGCTCGACGGCATACTCCATCGGGAGTTCCTTGACGATCGGTTCGATGAAGCCGGCAACGACCATGGCCGTGGCTTCTTCCTCGGTGAGCCCCCGCGTCATGAGATAGAAGAGCTGGTCCTCCCCAACCTTCGACACCGTCGCCTCGTGGCCGATGTCGACATTCGATTCCTCGATCTCCATGTAGGGATACGTGTCCGAACGGGAGTCTTCATCGAGGATCAATGCGTCGCAACGGACGAAGGAGCGCGCGTCCTCCGCGCCGGGTTCGACGCGAACGAGACCGCGATATCCGGCGCGACCACCCTGGTTCGAGATCGACTTGGACGTGATGAGCGATGTTGTGTTCGGTGCAACGTGAACGATCTTCGCGCCGGCGTCGAGGTGCTGGTTGGCTCCAGCGAATGCCACAGAAAGCACTTCTCCGTGCGCACCTTCTTCCATCAGCCAGACCGCCGGATACTTGGCCGTGAACTTGGATCCGAGATTGCCGTCGATCCACTCCATGGTCGCGTTCTTGTAGGCCGCGGCACGTTTCGTGACGAGATTGAACACATTGTTCGACCAGTTCTGAATCGTCGAATAGCGACACCGGCCGCCTTCCTTGACGACGATTTCCACGACAGCAGAGTGGAGCGAGTCGGATGAATAAACAGGCGCCGAGCAGCCTTCGACGTAGTGGACGTAGGCCCCCTCGTCGACGATGATCAGCGTGCGCTCGAACTGACCCATGTTCTCGGCATTGATCCGGAAGTACGCCTGGAGCGGTTCCTCGAGGTGCACACCGGGTGGGACATAGATGAACGATCCACCAGACCACACCGCCGAGTTGAGGGCGGCAAACTTGTTGTCGTTCGGGGGGATGATGGTCCCGAAGTACTCCTGAACGATCTCCGGGTATTCACGGACGGCGGTATCCATGTCGGTGAACAGGACCCCAAGTTCGGCCAAGTCGTCGCGGTTCCGGTGGTAGACGACCTCCGACTCGTACTGGGCTGTCACGCCGGCGAGATACTTGCGCTCGGCTTCGGGGATGCCGAGTTTCTCGTAGGTCTCCTTGATCGAATCCGGGACCATGTCCCAGTCCTTCGCTTGACCCTCCATCGGCTTGATGTAGTAGTAGATGTTGTCGAAGTCGATCTCGTCGAGTGCTCCGCCGCCGACCCAATCGGGTATCGGCTTGCGGACGAACCGCTGGTAGGCCTTGAGCCGGAACTCGAGCATCCACTCGGGCTCCTTCTTCATCCGGGACATATCGCGAATGATCTGCTCGTTCAGACCCTTCTCGGGTTTGTAGACGTAGTCCTCTTCATCGGACCAGCCGAGCTGATATGCGCCGAGATCGATGTCAACGGTGGTCATGATGTTGCGCTCCCCGAATTTGCACTATGGGCGTAGTGGCATTGTACGACTCCTCGGGGGTGAAACGAACGGGAATCGTGCGGGCGGTCCCACCGGGGCAGGAACGAGTGGGAGTGGGAAAGACCGGATCCGCCCCGGCGAGCCGCCCTACCAATGACCAACGCTCCCGGGTCCGCATTCGTTCCCTGTTCCACCCGAATCAGAAGACTTCCTCGCACCACGGGGCGACATCACCGCGGAACATCCGGCCGAGAAGGACAATCGACTCCTGCGCCCCTCGGATCCGTCCTGCTTGGGCCATGGACAAGGTGCTGTTGCCACCGAGGTAGAGGCTCGCGAGGTCGTTCGTACCGAGGTTGAGGTCCGTCAACGCATCATCGACCCTTCGGCACGAGCCAACGCCGTCAGCCACTGCGAGTTCGAACGATCCGCCGACTTCGGGAAGGGATAGGTCATCGACGGCGAAGCGCACAACGCCGTCAACCGCGTAGGTCCTCGCCTCGAGCGCTTGAGCGACGTCAAGGATCCTCAGGTACAGCGCATCCCACCGCTTCCGCTTGATGCGCCGATGATCCGGGACCTTCCACGCGAGCGGATCGTCAACTGGGAGATTCCAGTACTCAACTTGAGGGAACAGATCGATCGTCGTGAGGAAGCGCCACAAGCCGGTGTGAGCGGCCGGCGCAGGAGCGATGAGTTCCCGGATTGAGATCTTGCCGTCCGGGAAACCCGTCTCCCAGTTGGACTTCTGCCGGTAGATGGCGTACCCGTCAGGGACCCCATCGGTCTCGTGAAGAACACACCGCAGCGATGAGAATCCGTCCCTGTTTGCTTTCGGATCGTGGAAGTGGTGCTTCCACGACAACTCGGACCTTGAGAGCATGCCCGGCCGTTGAGGGCGTTCCATCTCATAGACCGCAGGGAACAGCTTGACCGCCTCGTCGGAGGTAACGAGCCGTACAGAACCCGAATCGCCTTCTATCGAGACACGGTTCTGGTCGATCTCGATCGCGTTGTTCTCCGTCGCCACGCCGAATCCGTATCGGCCGTAGATCACACTTTCGGAGGCCCAGAGTCCCACCAGCGGTTCGCGGCGCCGCCGGCAGTCCTCGAGGTGGTCGCGAATCATCGACGTGAGCACACCACGACGACGGTGCGTGGCTGCAACCGTGACGATCGTGGTGCCGGCCATGGGGATGCCCGCACCGCCGGGTACCGTCACGTCGAACGGGAACGCGCCGAGTGTTCCGACGATCAGGTCTCCGTCGAAGGCAGCAACGGTGCGGTCGAGCGGGACAAGATCATCGAACCATTCCGGGGGGAAACTCTCCTCGTCAAGGTCCTCACCGAACCCGGCAAGAATGGCCTCCCGAAAGGGCAGCGACTCCTCTGCGACGATCGGGCGAGTCGTGATGTCCATGGCGAGAACCCTACCGGTCGTCCGGAAAGCAGTCCCGGCGACGATACGCTGGACATCGAGCAACACCCGAGGAGTTGACCGATGGGACCAGTGCGCATCGCAGTCCAGATTCATCCGCAGCACGTCGACTACACCGACATCCGCGATGCCGTCATGCAGGCGGAGGACCTGGGCGTCGACGTGATCTACAACTGGGACCACTTCTATCCGCTGTACGGGGGAGATCCCGATCCGAACGCAGGCAAACACTTCGAATGCTGGACGATGCTGGGCGCCTGGGCCGAGCAGACCGAACGAATCCAGTTCGGAGCTCTGGTGACCTGCAACTCGTACCGGAACCCGGAATTGCTCGCCGACATGGCTCGCACGGTGGACCATATCTCCGATGGACGCCTCATCTTGGGTATCGGTTCCGGCTGGTTCGAGAAGGACTACGCCGAATACGGATACGAGTTCGGAACGGCCATCAGCCGCCTCCGGGATCTGGACGCAGCGATGCCGCGAATCACCAGCCGCCTCGAGCGTCTCGATCCCCCTCCTACGCGCCACATCCCGATCCTGATCGGTGGCGGCGGCGAGAAGGTGACGCTGCGCATCGTTGCCGAACATGCCGACATTTGGCACACGTTCGGCAGTGTCGAGACCATCACTAACAAGTCCCAGGTTCTCGATGAGTGGTGCTCGAAAGTCGGTCGTGATGCAACGGCGATCGAACGATCGGTTGGAATACAGCCTCACAAGATCAACAAGGCGGATGCCTACGCCGAGATCGGCGTCACCGAGTTCACCCTCGGGTTCACGGGCCCAGACCTCAACCTGAGCCCAGCAAAGGCGTGGTTGGAGTGGAGAGACCACGTCAACGGGACCTGAGACAGAGAGCAAAGAGCAAAGAGCAAAGAGCAAAGAGCAAAGGCAGAATGGGGCCTCTCCCCTTCTTCTTTGATCTTTGTTCTTTCCTCTTTCTTCTTTCTTGCTACTCGTCGCCGGTGAACCTTCTCACCGATTCGGGCACGTCGACACCAGCGAGGTTGCGGTCGTCCGGTTCTGGGGTTCCCGGTGTGAGGGTCAGAGGGATCACACCCGCCCAGATGGGGAGGCTGTAGTCCTCGGGTTCGTCGCCGACGTCCTTGTCGCTCACCTTGACGGAGAACTCCTCGATCGGGACCGCCACGAGCAGCGTTCCCTTGTCCTCGTTGCGTGACGGATGCCGCGCCTCTTCCCATCGGCCGGGCAGAACCGCGTTGGTGATTGCCGCGAACGCCACCTCCCGCTCCGCCGGGGAGTCAACCACACGAGCCTGACCCATGATCACCGCCGACCGGTAGTGCATCGAATGATGGAAGACGGACCGCGCGGCCACGATCCCATCAAGGAGGGTGACGGTCACCGTCACGTGCGCGCCGCTCTTCATCAGTCGCAGCATGCGGCTGGCGACGGAACCGTGCAAGTACAGCGTGCTTCCGACCCTGGCGTGGATCGTCGGGATGACATACGGTGCACCGTCCTGGATGAATCCGACGTGACAGATCAACGCCTCGTCGAGGATCTCATTGACCGTGGAACGGTCGTACTCCGCCTTCTCCGGGATTCTTCGCACGCGGGTGCGTTCAGTCGGTGCGTCGCTCATGCGACGATCCTAGAGACGCGACAGAGCACCGACCGTCCGGTCGGCGCTCTGCATCAGCGTGTCGTGTGATCAGGTCTGGTCGTCGACGATGTCCTTGGCCTTTTCAGCGCCCGTGTCAATGTGATCGGTCGCCTTGCCGCCGGTCGCCTTGTCAGCCGCGTCCGCCGCCTTGTCGATGCCGCCCTTGACCGCTTCCTTGTTTCCGCCGACAAGGTCTTTCGCCTTGTCAGCCATGTCTCCGAAACCCAACGTCCCCTCCTTGTGATCTGGACGGTCCAATGGTATCGCAACCCCGGATCGTCGCCGTCGGCGGACCACACGACACGAGCCTTCGATCGAGAGAGGGCAATTGGCAATAGGCTGGCTCCATGAGCAGTCCGCTCCTCGCGAAGATCTACGACGCCGTTCTCGCCCCCACCGAATGGATGGGCGTACGCGATCAACGGCGCCGGCTGATGGACGGGCTGTCGGGAAGAGTCGTAGAGATCGGAGCCGGAACCGGTCTCAACGTCCCTCTGTATCCGGCCACGGCACAGGAGGTGCACGCGGTCGAGCCAAACCGCCACATGCTCAGGAAGCTCCGATCGAAGGCGAGCGGGTCCAGCACTCGGCTCTATCTCTACCGTGCCGACGCACATCATCTGCCGTTCGCCGACGGTGTGTTCGATGCCGCGATCGTCACGTTCGCGCTCTGCACGATCCCCGACCCGGAACGTGCCCTCGACGAGGCTCACCGAGTCGTCCACGGCGGAGGCGTACTCCGCTTCCTCGAGCACGTCCGATCTGAGTCAAACAGGACCGCCGGTTGGCAGGATCGGGCCGCCCCACTCTGGGGCAGGATCTCTGGTGGGTGCCGCCTGAACCAACCCACCGTCGAAATTCTCGAAGCAACCCGATGGGAAGTCGACGACGTCTGGCGGTCCGGAGGAGGATCGGTGGTAGCTGGTCAGGCGTTCCGCACCTGATCACGAAGCGCTTCGCCGAACGCTTCGATGGCAGTCAACGGCGTCGTGGCATGCGGCGAAACCCGGATCCACCCGTTCCGCTCTGAGACGATGAACCCGGCAATCCCCAACTGCTCAACCACCTCCGCCGAACCAACCCAGGGGATCCGGAACGTGACGATTCCCGCCCGCTCGCGATCGTTGCGCCACGGTTCGAGGAACTCTCCGCCGACCGAACGGACTATCTCCAGGACGGCTCCCGAACGCTCCAGGACGGCCGCCTCGATCTCACCGACGCCCCCGGTCTCGATGACTCCTAGCGCCGCGGCGGCCGCAACCGCGCCAAGGAGGTTGGGAGAACTCTCGAGGAATCGATCCGCACGTTCGACCGGCGGATGAGGCGGGGGCACTTCGAACGCGAAGTTGTCTTCGACCCCCCACCATCCGGTGAGGGTCGGAGCGAGCCGTTCCAGGGCCCGTTCGGAGACGACCATCACCCCGGCGCCCAACCCTGCGCGAAGCCACTTCTGTCCGCCTGCGACGAACACGTCAGCGGCACCGAGCCCGGTCTGCACGGCACCGAAACCCTGGATTCCGTCGATGAGAACCAGTGCGTCCCCGGCGGCCTCGGCGATGCCGTCAACATCGACGCGGAATCCCGTCATGTAGTCGACGAGGCTCACAGCAACGACACGGGTTTCGTCATCGATAGCCGGAGCGAGTGCTTCCGGCACAACTCGCCCATCCGCGATCGTGACCGCGCGCACCTCCGGTCCGCCCGCGGCCTCGGAACGAAGCCACGGATATCGGTTCGCCGGGAACTCGTGGGACGGCATCACGACGTTTCCCCCAGCTCCGATGAGACCGAAGGCAACCTGCATGATTCCCGCGCTGGTCGACGGAACCGACGTTGCGAAACGGTCCTCGACCCCCAGCGCAGCGGCGATCGTCGCGCGGGCTTCGGAATACTCCCGTTCGATGATGTCCGGAATCGGCCGGTCGCCGACCGCCATCGCGTCAAGCAACCGTGTGGACGCCGCCCGCGCGGACTTCGAGGCAGGACCGACCGACGCGAAATTGAGGTAGCCGGAGTCCTCCTCGAACTCGTTCAGGTACACATCGATCAACTCATCCCCCGTTCCCAGACTTCGACGAGGCGACGGTACTCGGTGCTGGACTCCACCAATTCGGCATGGGTCCCGTCGGCGATGATCCGTCCGTCTCCGATCATGATGACCCGATCGGCACGTTCTGCCGATCGGAGCCGGTGTGCAATCACGATGGCGGTCCGACCGGCCAGCAACACCCGCAGCGCTCCTTCGATCTCGACCTCGGTCTCGGGATCGAGGTTCGATGTCGCCTCATCGAGAACGATCACCGACGGGTCATCAAGGAATGCGCGCCCGAGGGCGACGAGCTGGCGCTCCCCCGCGGAAAAGCGGCCGCCGCGCTCACGAACCTCGGTATCGAGTCCTTCCGGGAGGTTCCGCACCCAGCCGTCGATACCCATCGCGCGCAACACGTTCCACACGTCCGACTCTGACGCCTCGGGTGCCCCGTAGGTGAGATTTGCGCGCAGTGTGCCGTTGAACAGGAATCCGTCCTGAGGAATGAGTGCAATTGCGTCGGTCCGCGTATCAATCGTGAGATCGGTGAGGTCCGAACCGTCGATCATCACTGATCCCTGCTGCGGGTCGTAGTAGCGCAGGACGAGCTTCGCGATCGTGGACTTGCCGGCACCGGTCTCGCCTACGACCGCAAGTCGCTGGCCGGCAGGGATTTCGAGATCCACATCGCGGATCACCATCGTCTCGTCGTCGTAGCCGAACGTCACACCGCTCAACACGATCTTGCCCGCCACCGGAGTCGCAAGATCGAAGGCGCCGGGTCGCTCAACCACGTGAGCTTCGACATCGAGCAACGTGAACAGCTTCGCGAGCGCGGCGATGGCCGCCTGAAGCAGGTTGTACACGTTCGCCAGGTTCACGATCGGCTGGAAGAACCAGTCGAGATAGAGGAGGAAGACGACCAGTGTTCCGAAGGTCAAGGATCCATCAATGACACGGATGCCACCAATCACCAGCACCGCCGCGATCGACACCACCCGGAGGAATCCGACGGTCGGGAAGTACCACGAGATCGCTCTCGCGGAGCTCATGTTCGCCCGGTAGTGAGCCTCGTTCACCCGACCGAACGACGCTGCCTGAACCTGCTCCTGGGAGAACGCCTGCACGACCCGCACACCCGCAATACCCTCTTGCAATCCGGCAAGCACCCGGCCGATTCGTTCCCTGACCTGACCGTATGCCTTCGCGGCCTGGCGTTGGAAGACCATTGTCACCGCGACAAGGACGGCGATCACCGTGAAGGTCGCAGCAGCCATCGGCCAGTCGACGAGGACCATGGCGATCGCGACTCCGATCACCGTGAGAGTGTTCGCAACGGCCATGACGGCGCCATCGCCGGCGAACTCCTGCAGCGACTCGATATCCGATGTCATCCGACTCACGAGCACACCGCTCTTGGATCGTGAGAAGAACGCCGTGTCGGACCGGATCAGGTGGCCAAACACGACACTGCGGAGCTTCAAGAGGTACTGCTCGCCTACCCACGCAATGCCGAAGCGGGAGATCTTCACGAACACGTACTGCACAACGAGCAGGCCCATGAACGTGAGCGCTGCAATCGTCACGACTCGTTTGTCTCCCTCTGCCACACCACGGTCGATCCCGGCACCCACCGTCAGTGGCCCGGCAAGACGGGCGGCGGTCCCGAACGCTGCGGCGGTGAAGGCGCCGAGCGCCGGCCATCGGAGTGATCGACCGAGTTGCGCAGCTCGTCTGAGGAGCTCCCCGCGACCGCCGGTCGCACGTGGTTCGGTGCGTTCTGCAGCCCTCATCGAACACCACCCGCTGCGGTGCGATCGTCGTGAGCGAGCACCGCGCCGTACCGAGGAATCGTTGCGAGCAGCTCCTCGTGGGTTCCGACACCGGCAATTGCGCCTCCTTCGAGGAACACCACGAGGTCGGCCAGTGCAAGCGTCGACGTCCGATGAGCGATAATCAGCGTCGTTCGTCCCGCCATGACCTGGCGCAGCGCCTCCTGGATTTCGGACTCGACGACCGCGTCAACCGACGAGGTTGCGTCGTCGAGGATGAGGATTCGTGGATCCCGCAACACGCTCCTGGCCAGCGCAACACGCTGACGCTGGCCTCCCGAAAGTGTGTGGCCGCGTTCGCCCACGACTGTTCCGTACCCGCCGGGCATCGCGCAGATGAAGTCGTGTGCCTGAGCGAGTCTGGCTGCCGCCCTGACGCGCCGCTCGTCCGCCTCAGGGTCACCAACGAGGATGTTCTCAGCGATCGTTGCCGAGAACAGGAAACTCTCCTGGAACACGATCGCAACCTCTGACCGCAGATCATCGAGGCGAAGGTCGCGCACATCAACGCCATCGATCGAGACGGACCCCTCGGCGACGTCATAGAACCGGGGCACGAGATTGGCCACCGTTGTCTTGCCCGAACCGGTCGCTCCAACCAGAGCCACGGCTGTGCCGCCCGGAATGACGAGATTCACCCCATCGAGGACGGTGGGCCCTGTTGGATAGGCGAACCGCACCCCGTCGAACCGGATCTCACCCGGACCCTCCGGCAGTGGAACCGGCCGATCGGCATCCTCGATCACCGGATCGGTGGAGAGCAGCTCATCGATACGAGAGGCCGAAGCAGCAGCTCGTGGCAAGTTTGCGAAGAACCAGCCGGTAATCATCAGCGGCAGCACGAGCACGGCGAGGTACTGGGTGAAGGCGACGAACTCTCCCTCGCTGAGCGCACCATCAATGATCCGCAGCCCGCCGACCCACAACACAGCAACCGTTCCGAATGAAGGGATCAGCTCGAAAAGCGGCGCATAGGTTGACCGATACCGGGCGATCTGGATCGTGTCCTCATAGATCGCGACGGCCGCCGCCTTCAGGCGCAGCTCCTCCCTCCGTTCCTGCCCGTACGCTTTCACGACCTCGATGCCGGCGACGCTCTCCTCGACGACTTCCGCCAGGTCGGCGAGCTTCTGCTGGACGCTGAACGACAGCCGGATGACACGGCGGGCCAGGGCATTGGCGTTGAGGACCAGCGCCGGGATGGTGAGGGAGGCGACCATGCCGAGGATCGGATCGATCACGATGAGCACCGCCATCACTACCAGGAACATCGCAATGTTCGCGATCACGATTGGAAGCATCATCAGAATCAGGCGGATCTGGGAGAGATCGGACGAGGCGCGCGACATGAGCTGGCCTGTTGGAGTGATGTCGTGGAAAGCGAAGGCGAGTCGCTGTATGTGGGCGAACATCCGTCCTCTGAGGTCGGCCTCAGCCCGATACGCGAGCCGGAAGCCGAAGTAGCGGCGGAACCCCATGCCGATGGCCTGGATGACGCCGACGCCGACCAAGGCAATGACGAGCGGGGCGAGCATGTCGCGACGTTTGGCGAGAATCGCGTCGTCGACAATCGTCGCGACTATGTACGGGATGAGAACAACCGTCGCCATCCACACGAGCGCGCCGGCAATCGCAACAACACCGTCGCGTGGGTAAGAGCGAAGCGTTCGGAGCAGCAGCCCAAGCCCGCTTCGGATGTCGACCGCATCTCGATCGTCGTTCACGGGTGGGTCCCGCGCACCACGTCGATGATTGACGGCACGAGTGCCGGAACCGAAATCGCGATGAGGCCGATGGCGTACGACCAGACGAGGACCACGCCAATGGAGCCAAAGGCCTCGAGCGTGCTCCCTCCGAAGGTCGGGATAAGAACGGCGGCCAACCACGATGTGACAGCGAGGATCACGGCGGCGATCACGGCCGACGCCAGCGCGTGGCGGTTCGGAACCGGGGTTCCCCACCGGTAGATCGAGTACAGCATTATGGCAGCCCACGTGATGACCGCTCCGACGGAGATCAACTCGTCGAGGCCCCCGCGAAATCCGTGCTCTCTGAGCGTTTCTGTTACCCAATCCCCGAAGATCACAGCAGTGTAGGTAACGACGAGCGCGGCACCGGCTCCCACGGTGAAGGCGATGCCGAGGCCTCGGGTTACCCAATATGGACGGTTCTCAGGATTTCCTTCGATTAGCCGCAGGGACTTCAACACGGCGTATATGGCACGAGAACCCGACCAGAGAGCAACGAGCAGCGCGATCACCAGGACGACCGGCCCCATGCCGCCGATGGATTCTTGTGCATCCCGCAGGAGCGGAATGACGAAATTGGCGACCTGTTGCGGGAATTCGGACCTCAACGTTTGTTCGATGTTCGCGAGGCCATCTGATCCGGATCCAATCATCGCTATCGCTGCAACAACGGCGAATGCGAGTGGAATGAGCGCGAAGATCGTGTTGTAGGCGATCGCTGCAGACATCAGAAATGGATCGGCCGCCATGATCCGCTTGACAGCGGCCACGAGCGGATCGAGGCGAGGAGGTAGCGAAGGAAGAGATCGCATGAAACGAGGATACGGCGATCAGTGCCGAGCAGAAAACCGGCCCGTTCCTACACTCGCACCCAATGCTTCGTTTGATCATCACTGCCGTCGCCGTGGCCGTCGCCGCCACCGCCTGTGTCGCGGGCGCCGACGTCGTGCCAGCCGAGCCGAACGGGACAACATCCACCACCGTCTCGGGCACCACGATCCAGGAGCCCGGCACCACAACTCCCGCCGACACCACTAACACCAGCGCTCCGACGACGACCACGATCCCCGGCCGCCCACCCGGGGTGGTGCCGCCCGAGAGTGTCGGCGAACCGTGGGGCGATGTGGTCGGACTCACGATGTTCCGCGGTAATCCCACCCGTACGTTCTATGGCTCGGGACCCGTTCCGAGATCGGCCCCGGCCATGGTCTGGAAATTCCCAGACGACGCCATGTGTGGGCAGTCTCCCGTCGGCCAGGAGAACAAGGTCTGGTGCGGCAGCGGGTGGACCGGCCAGCCCGTGGTGTGGGAGCGGGAAGATGGCATCACCGAGGTCATCTTCGGTGCGTACGACAAGCAGATTCACTTCCTGAACGCAGAGACCGGAGAGCGGACACGCCCAGACTTCGACATGGGAGACATCATCAAGGGTTCAGTGACCCTCGACCCTGACGGATTCCCACTCCTCTACTCGGGTTCCCGAGACCCCCGGTTCCGCATCATCGCGCTCGACGGCGAAGAGCCATACGAGGTCTGGTCGCTCCACGCCAAGTCGGTTGACGGCATTTGGAATGATGATTGGGACTCAAACCCCGTGATCGTCGACGACATCATGTACCAGGGCGGTGAGAACTCCTGGTGGTTCGCGGTCAAGCTCAATCGCGGCTACGACGCCGACGGCAAGGTGACCGTCGATCCCCAGGTCGTCTATCAGATTCCGGCATGGACCGACGAACTGACGGAGATCTTCGGCCGCCAGCACTCGGTCGAGAACTCAACCGCCGTCTTCGGACAGCGCGCCTACTTCACGACCTCGGCCGGCCGGGTTGTTGGCATCGACGTCTCCGACATCGAAGCGGGGAACGGCGAGATCTTCTTCGACTTCTGGAACGGCGATGACACGGACTCCACCATCAATATCGACCGCGACGGCTACCTCTATGTGGTCTCTCACGCCGACACGGCGAAGAAGAACAACACGGCGGCCAGGCGAGTTCGCGAGGTCGGCGATCTTGCGAAGCTTGATCCGAACAATCCGGACGACCCGGTGATGTGGTCGGTCTATCTCTCAGCGGCTCGCGGACAAGACGCCGGAGCGTGGGCAACACCGGCGCTCCACGCCGAAGCCGGCCTGCTCTTCGTAGCGACCGACGCCGGGGACTTGCTCGCCGTCGATACGGCAAACGGTGAAACGGTATGGGAGGACTTCATCGGCGGCAACGCCTGGTCGTCGCCTGTCATTGCCGACGACATGCTCGTTGTTGGTGTCGACTGCCTTACGGGTGACGCCGGTTTCCGCGCCTACGATCTCGCCAACCCGAGAGCGCCTCAGCGTTTGTGGGACGTGCCGGTTGGCTCAGGCCAGTGCATCGAGTCAACGCCCGCGATCTGGAACGGTCGAATCTACGTCGGTTCACGCGACGGGTTCTTCTACGCGCTTGGCAACGGATGACCGGTCGCAGCAACGTCAACACCTCAACGAGCCGGAAATTCGCATCGGTCGTGCTGTTCATCATCGGCACCATGGCGTCTCTTGCGACGGTGCTCGGCTTCTTCGGGGCAACGTGGTGGGGCTGGGACCGGCTCGCTGATTGGCGCTTCCCCTTGCTGCTGGTCCTCGTTGTCACGTCCATCGTGTACGGATTCGGGTTCCGACGAGCTGTCTCGGCCGTGTTCCTGCTGGCCGCAATCGTGAACGCGATCCTTCTCGCACCGCTGTGGCTCTCGACACAAGCGGAGCCCGATTCGAGCGACCGTCTCCGCGTCGTCAGCTTCGATACCAGCGGTTCCGGCGACCACCGGAAAGACATTGCCACGTGGATTCACAGCGTCGAAGCCGACGTTGCATTGCTGTACCGAACCACCGGGGACTGGGCCGACACCCTCGCCACCGTTGGCGTCCCGTATCGCATCGTGCCGGCTGCGGTCGGCAGCGAAGCGCTCGGGGAAGCCATCGTCCTCGCGCGTGGCGACATCGCCGTGACCCCGCTCAGCCCCGTGCCGGGCTCCGATCTGACACTTCTCGTCGACTTCGGGGACACCCAGATGAGGCTCGTTGGCCTCGCCGTCCAGAACCCCGGTTCGACGCTCGAAGCTGACCAACGCATCGCAAGGTTCACCTCGATCAACTCCGCGGTGGTGGGATCCGCCGAACCGGTCGTGGTAACCGGCAATCTCGAGACGTCCCGCTGGTCACACGTATTCGACGTGATCGCGGACGGGTTGGACAACTCCGAAGACGGCTTCGGATACGCCGCCACATGGCCGCGAACCGACCCTCCGCTGATCGGCGGTTACATGGGCCTCCCGCTCGACCATGCGCTCTATCGTGGCGACGTCACGGTTCCTTCACGCCGGGTGGGACCCGACCTCGGCCCGGCGCACCGGCCGCTCCTCTTTGATATCTCGCCTGCCGCCGAGTAAGGATCAATCGTTCATCCGCCGGTACCCTGCGGGACATGCTTCACGACTACACGTCCGTTACCGCCCATGGCGTCGCCGATGTCACCGAGGCCGCCATCACCGAAGCCGAATCCCTCCTCGATGGTGTGATCGGGAGCCACGGAGACCGCACCTACGCAAACACGATGGCCCCACTCGATGCGGTCGGTGTGCTGATCTCCGATGCATCAGGAGTGGGATCGTTCATGGCAAAGGTCCATCCCGACGCCGACGTACGGACGGCGGGCGTGGAAGCCGGTGAGCGGGCCTCGAAATGGGCCGCCGATCTGATGATGCGTCCGGATCTCGCAGCCGCAGTCCGCGCGTACGCCACAACCGACGATGCCGCTGCCCTCGGAGACCTCGATGCCCGCAACCTCCAGTTCTGGCTTCGGGATCTCAGGCGGGCCGGACATGATCTCCCCGAAAGTGATCAGGCGCGACTCCGCCAACTCCGGCAGCGACTGATTGAGCTCCAAGTTGCCTTCAACGCCAACCTCAATGAATGGGACGATGCAATCGTCATGACGCGCGACGACCTGGCGGGCCTGCCCGATGGCTACATAGAGCGGCTCGAACCCGGTGGGGCCGAGGGCACCTACCGCGTGTCGATGGAGTACCCGGACTACATCCCATTTATCGAGGAAGCCCGGAACCGTGAACTCAGGCGGCAGATGCAGCTCAAATTCTGGAACCGAGCGGCCGAGGCAAACACACCACTGATGGAGGAAGCGGTGGCGGTGCGGAACGAGATCGCGTCCCTTCTCGGCTACGACACCTGGGCCGAGTACGCGATGGAAGTGAAGATGGCCGATCCCGACGGTGTCGACGACCTCTACGAGTCGATCATTCCCGGTCTCACGACACGTGCGCATGAGGAACTCGAGGTTCTCCAGACACTCGCCGATTCCGACCTCGACGGCGACTCGATCCGTTCGTGGGACTGGATGTACTACCACACGCACCAGCGTCGGCAGGACTTCGGGATCGATCAGAACGAAGTAGCGGAGTATTTCCCGCTCGAGACCGTCGTCGGCGGCATGTTCGAAATCACCGGTGAGGTCTTCGGCCTCGAATACCGCGAGGTCCCCGAACCGCGAGCCTGGCACGCCGATGTGAAGTTGTACGAGATCCGCAACCAGGGCGAAGACCAGCCGGTCGCCTACTTCTACGCCGACCTGTTCCCGCGTGAAGGCAAATTCGGCCACGCGGCGTGTTTCCCGATCACCGGCGGGATGCGGACCGAGGACGGCAGCTACCGGGCGCCGGTCTCCGCTGTTGTGGCGAACTTCACCAAGCCGGGACCGGGGTCACCGTCCCTCCTCAAGCACGACGAGGCCCTGACCCTTTTTCACGAGTTCGGGCACGTCCTGCACTTCAGCCTGACGACGGTCGACCATCCCCGGTTTGCCGGATACGACACCGAATGGGACTTCGTGGAAGCACCGTCCCAGATCATGGAACACTGGATGTGGCAGCCCGAGGTGCTCCAACGATTCGCCCGACACTACGAGACCGGCGAGACCATCCCCACCGATCTCGTCGAACGCCTCGTGGCCGCACGCGATCAGAACATCGGACTGTCCACCCTCCGACAGGTCTTCCTCGGCAAGTTCGACCTTGCGATCCACACCGGTCCAAGTGACATCGATCTCGACCAGGCCACGCGCGATGCCTTCGCCTTGACGCTGATCCCGTATCACGAGGGCACCCACTTCGCGGCGTCGTTCGGGCATCTGATGAGCGGGTACGACGCCGGCTACTACGGCTACCAGTGGGCGAAGGTCTACGGCGACGACATGTTCTCTGTGTTTGCGGACGAGGGCATCCTCAGCCAGGACGTCGGCGCTCGGTACCGCAATGAGGTACTCGCTCGCGGTTACTCGCGCGACGCGATCGAGCACCTTCGCTCGTTTCTCGGCCGGGAGCCGTCACCCGCCGCCTACCTGGAAAACCTCGGCCTCTCGGAATGAGACGCTGGACGTTGATCCTGGCGCTGCTCCTCCTTGCGTCGGCATGTGACGCCGACACCGAAGAACCGGCCACGACCACAACCACCACGATGGCACCGGCCATCGAAACAACCACCACAGCCGCATCACAATCGCAACTGAGCACCGACGACCTGCACCTCGTTCTCCTCTGGCACCAACACCAGCCCCTCTACCCGAAGGACGAGAACGGCGTCGTCACCAGGCCGTGGGTACGCCTCCACGCCGCCAAGGACTACTGGGACATGGCCGAACTCGTCGGCCGATATCCCGATGTTCACGTCTCGTTCAATCTGACGCCCGTGCTGCTCCTGCAACTGGAGGAGATCATGAACGGGACACGGGACACGTACTGGGTGCACACGGAGATCCCTGCGAACCAGCTGACGGACGAGGAGCAAGCCTTTCTCCTGGCCCGGTTCTTCGACGTGAACCCCGCCATCATCTCGCGTTTCCCGCGATACCAGGAGCTCGCCAAGCAGCGGACCGATGGCGTCGATTTCGCAACGCAGGACTACCTTGATCTCCAGGTGCTGTTCAATCTCGCATGGACCGACCCCGACCTGCTCGACGGGCCGATGCTTCGGGACCTCGTCGCACAGGGACGCGACTTCGCCGATGCCGACAAGCTACCGGTCCTCGCCGTGCACCTCGACGCCGTTGCCGCGACCCTGGATATCCACAAGCGCCTATGGGCGGAAGGCCAGATCGAGGTCACGACCTCCCCCCTCGCCCATCCCATTCTCCCGCTCCTCTCCGACACGAACTTGGCGCTCATCGGCGACCCGACCGCGATCATGCCGAACGAACGGTTCCGGGAGCCGATCGACGCACGCGAACAGGTGAAGCGCGGCCTCGAAGTGGCCGAACGCCTGCTCGGACAACGTCCAGCCGGCATGTGGCCCGGAGAGGGAGCCGTCGCCCAACAGGTCACTTCGATCTGGGCAGGTGAAGGGATCGAATGGATCGCAACCGGCGAAGACGTGTTGGGTCAGACCCTCGAAATCGGCTCATTCGAACGAGATGCTGAAGGCACCGTTGTGGACGCCGACGTGCTCTACGCCATGTACGCAGCACAACACTCGAGGAATCCAGAACTGCCGGTCTTCTTCCGGGACGTCACCATCTCCGACCTGGTCGGCTTCGAGTACTCGGGGATGTCCGGGCAGGCGGCCGCCGACGACTTCATGGATCGCCTCGGACGAGCCAACAACCGGCTGGAAACGCTCGGCGGAGACGGACCAAAAGTGGTCACCATCGTCGTCGACGGCGAGAACGCATGGGAGCACTACACAAACGACGGAAAGGACTTCCTCAACGCTCTCTACGCGAACCTCAGTGCGTCCGATCTTGTGCACGCCGTCACTCCGAGTGAACTGCTCTCGCAGTTCGGCGATCAGGTCGAGCCGCTCCCCGAAGTGTTCCCGGCATCCTGGTTCCAGCCGAACTTCGCAACGTGGATCGGCGAACGCGAGGAGGCCGTCGCATGGGATGCCCTGTCGGCCACTCGCCGAGCGTACGCCACCGCAGAATCGTCGGGATCCGCCACCACGGAACAGCTCGCCGCTGCGTACGACGCTCTGCTGTTCGCCGAAGGATCGGACTGGTTCTGGTGGTATGGCTCCGACCAGAACTCCGGCGACGACGGCTATTTCGACCGGGCGTACCGAGAACTCCTCGGACTCGTCTACGACGCACTTGGTCTCGAACGTCCGGCGTTCGTGTCCACCCCGATCGTGCCTGAGCCGGTCGTCGCCCCTGATCGATCGTCGGAGGAGGTCACCACGATCGTGATCGACACCGAGGTTGACACAGCGGAGTGGGATGCAGCTGGTCTCTACATTCTCGACGGCGCACCGTTCGCGGAGTACCGATGGATCTACGGGAAGGACCGGATCCAGATCCGCGTCGACTACGCGGCTGAGGTGCTCGGCGATGATGCAGCCGGCTTCGACCTCTATCTCGGCCTCCCCGGCGTCGGTGAAGGAAGAGGGATGACGATCGGCGCCACCGCGCTCGGGTTCGACGGAACCCACCTCATTTCGTGGCGCGGCACACGGCCCACAGAGGTCCGGGGACCGATCCCGCTCCCGCCGCTTGGCACAGGCAACGGCCTGGTTGATGCCGGGATGCTGGAGGAGTCCGGCACCCTCGATGCTGGATTCGATGGAACGCACATCGAGTTCTCAATCCCGCTCGCCTCACTCGGACCGGTCGAAGCGGGCGATCCCGTGACGTTCCGGCTGGTCGACCGCGCCGGCGGACCGGAGTCGGCGATGGCACCTGCGACCGGACCGGGAGCGATGGTCGCACCCGACATATCCGATGTCGCGATCGCCCTCGAGATCACCGACCCCGACGGTGACGACTACGGTCCCGGGTCATACACGTACCCGACCGACCCGCTCTTCGTTCCCGGGTCATACGACCTGACGGGGTTCAGTGTCGGCGAATCTGAGGACGATCTCGTGTTCACCTTCGATCTGGCCGCGCCCGTGCAGAACACATGGGATAGCCCGAACGGCCTCTCCATCCAGACCTTCGATGTCTACGTCGACACGGACCCGGACACAAACAACGGCGCGAGGCGGTTCCTCCCGGGACGAAACGCATCGTGGGAGTCGGGGTCGGGGTGGGATCGTGCGCTGACCGTGGAGGGCTGGTACCCGGCGCTCTATGTGGCGGAACCAGATGGAACAACCACCGAAACCGAACCCACGTTCAAGGTCCTCGTGTTCTCCGAGCGGGGACGGGTCACGGCACGAGTCCCCCGAGAGCTGTTCGGCGAAGGGTCGCCATCCGAGTGGTCCTACGCCGTTGCTGTGATGAGCCAGGAGGGGTTCCCATCGCCGGGGGTGCGACGTGTTCGCGATGTTGAGCCGACCCCGGCGCAGTGGCGGATCGGAGGTGGTGACGGCTCGATCAACGGAACCCGCATTCTCGACCTGATCATGGCGGAGCCGGGCATCCAGGAGGCAATGCTGTCGGACTACGACCCGGTCGCCACCGGGTCGGTCGACAACCTCACCGACGACGACTTCGCCCAGGTCACACCCACGAGTTCGCCGTGAAAGACCTTGCCCCCGCCGCAGTCGCCGACATCGAGGAGCTCGCCGCCGTCCTCGACGATGACGGAGATCTCGATCGCGCGGTGCACACAACGCGAAAGGCCACCAAACGACTCCGGTCGTTCCTGCGTCTCGCCAGACAGTCGATCGGCAAAGAAGTGTACCGGACGGAAAACGCAGCCCTCCGCGATACGGCGCGTCTGATCGCTCCGGCCCGCGATGCACTCGTCCTCATCGAGACCGCACGCGAGATGGGCGCCTCCGAGCCGGTGCTGGAAACACTCGAGCGCCGGCACCTCGAAGAGATCGCGCGGCTTGCGTCCGGCGTCCGACAGGACGCAACCACACGTCTCGGTGCGATCGCTGCGCGCTGGCGGATGATCGACTGGGGCGGTCCCGATGCCGCGTCGATTCGAGCCGGTCTCACGCGGACATACCGCAGAGGGTTCGCGGAATTCACAGCCGTCCAATCACAACCCATCGCCTCCGCCTTCCACTCGTGGAGGCGCCGGGTGAAGTACGTCCGGTACCAACTGGAAGCGATCGGTGAACACGGCAAGCTTGCAAAGCGCTGGCTCGCGCTCGGCGACGACCTGGGCTGGGAGCATGACCACACCGTGTTGATCGGCGTCTGCAGTGAGTGCTCTGACGACGCCGGCTTCCGTGCGGTTGCCGCACGCTCACGAGTTCGGCGGGAGGAATTGCGGTCTGCTGCGCTCGACGCGGGAGACCATCTCTTCGTGCTCGAGCCGGGGGCCTTCGTCGAGTCGGTTGTGTCGGCGGCCAAGCTTGAGGCCCGCTAGCTCGCGGCTTCTCCGAGCGCCTGCGCCGCGAGACGGTCGGGTTTGCCGTTGGGAAGTGACGGCAGCGCGTCGACCGCGATCCAACGGCGGGGAACCTCATGCCTCGCGATCAGGGAACGAACACCTTCCACGATCTGCGGGAGGTCTCCCGAGGGTGCTTCAACGACGGCTACCACGATTTGGCCCCACTCATCATCGGCGGCACCGAACACGACGGCCTGCCCGGTTGTCGGAATCGACTCAATCGCCGCCTCAACAGTGCTCGGAAACACGTTCTCGCCTCCAGTCACGATGACCCCGTCCTTCCGTCCAGTGACAATGAGTCGTCCCTCGGTGTCGAAGTGGCCAAGGTCCCCGGTCCGGTGGGGGCCAACCCTCGGCGACTCACCCACGTAACCCGGCGACACAGCCGGGCCGTCAACCAGAACCTCGCCGTCCTCGATCGACACGACAAATCCGCTCAGCGGCGGACCCGCTGTTCCGAGCGCCTGCAACGCCGTCCCCCGCTTCACGGTGGCGACTTGTGAACCGGCCTCGGTCATCCCGTAGGTCTGGAGAACAGGAAGCCCGGCGAGCAATGCCCGCTCCACGAGACCAACACTCGCAGGAGCCCCGCCGAGCAGAATCGCCGACAGCCCGGCATACGGCCCCGGGTCGCGTGCGAGAATGCGATACAGCATGGTCGGGACGAAGCTCGCAATCGTCACCACACCGCCGCGCAGCGCCGAGATCGCAGCGTCCGTATCGAATTGACGATGCAGTTCGATAGATCCCCCTGCGGCGAGACTGCGCCACACAATCGACAGCCCCCCCACATGGAACAGAGGCAGGGTGAGCAACCAGCGATCGTGTGGGCCGTTGCCGAGGCGCTGTTGTGACGCATCGACCGCCGCGGCGACATTCCGATCCGTCAAGATCACTCCGCGGGGGCGTCCGGAGCTGCCGGAGGTCGGTACCACGGCGTAGGCCGCGGGATCGATCGAAGCGGCGATGTCGATGACCTTTGGTCCTCGCGGGACGGCTGCGGCTCCACACCGATGGGTCCCGACCAACGCCACGATCGTTTCGGGGACCGAGGCGGCGTCGATTGCTACGAGATCGCCCTCGCCTATCCCGGCGTCGCTCAATTGCCTGGCATGTGCATCGGCTCGCCGGTCGAGCTCCCCGTACGACAGCGTCGACTCGCCGAAGACAACGGCCGGAGCGTCGGAATCACGCTCGGCGTGGATTCTTGCCCACTCATGCGGCAGGGTGACGGTCATAGTGCTCACTACAGTATCGGTTTGTGATATCCGAGATCTTCGACCCAGCCGCATGGGACCCTGTTCCGGGGTTCAACTTCACCGACATCACCTACCACCGATCCCCGGAGGTCGGAGTTGTGAGGATCGCATTCGACCGCCCCGAGGTGCGCAATGCCTTCCGTCCGCACACGGTCGACGAGTTGTATACAGCGCTCGACGACGCCCGAAAGACCTCGGACGTCGGAGCCGTGTTGCTGACGGGGAACGGTCCCTCGCCCAAAGACGGCGGGTGGGCGTTCTGCTCCGGCGGCGACCAGCGAATTCGTGGCGCTGACGGCTACCAGTACGAGGGCTCCGGTGAAGCAGACCAGGCAGGCCTCGGCCGGCTCCACATCCTCGAGGTACAGCGGCTGATCCGCTTCATGCCGAAGGTTGTGATCGCCGTGGTTCCCGGCTGGGCCGTGGGCGGAGGGCACAGCTTGCACGTCGTATGTGACCTCACGTTGGCCTCGCGGGAACACGCCGTGTTCAAACAGACCGATGCCGATGTTGCGTCGTTTGACGGGGGATACGGATCGGCGCTCCTCGCCCGCCAGGTCGGTCAGAAGCGGGCACGCGAGATCTTCTTCCTCGGACGCGACTACTCAGCGGAAGAGGGCTACCAGATGGGCATGGTCAACGCCGTCGTCGAACACGCAGACCTGGAGAACGTAGCACTCGAATGGGCCGGAGAGATCGTCGCGAAGAGCCCAACGGCGCAGCGAATGCTCAAGTACGCCTTCAACCTGCAAGACGACGGCATGGTTGGTCAACAGCTCTTCGCCGGCGAGGCGACTCGCCTTGCGTACGGCACCAAGGAGGCGAAGGAAGGGCGCGACGCCTTCCTCGAAAAACGCGACCAGGACTATCACGACTTCCCGTGGCATTTCTGAGGTGACAGGCACGAGACACGAGACGCCAGACGCGAGACAGGACCCAAACGAGCCCTCTGAACGTGCGGTTGCCCGTGGTCTCAAGTCTCAAGCCTCAAGTCTCGGGTCTCATTTCTCGGGTCTTGGATCTCGCGTCTCGGGTCTTCTCCCATGAACCCGTGGGCGTTGGCAGCGCGGCCGGCTACGTTGCCTGCCGGGGTGGCGGCGGTTGTCGTCGGGAGTGCTCTGGCAGCAGCGGATGGTGTGTTCCGGTGGGACGCATTGGTCGTGACCCTGTTCGCGGCGCTCGCCATCCAGGTCGGCGTGAACTACGCAAACGACCTTGCGGACGCTCAGAAGGGTGCCGACACCGAGGAGAGAATCGGGCCAACGCGGGCCGTGGCGGCGGGACTGCTTACGTCGGGTCAGATGAGACAGGGCATCGCTATCGCATTCGTCCTCGCAGCGATCGCCGGGGTCTACTTGATTTGGCTCGCGGGATGGGTGATCCTTGCCATTGGGATCGTCTCGATCATCGCAGCGCTCGGCTACACGAATGGTCCGATCCCCTATGGCTACTACGGACTTGGCGAAGTGTTCGTGTTCGTGTTCTTCGGCCTGGTCGCAACTGTCGGCACCCGCTATGTCTACGACCGAGCGGCGCCTGCGGACGCCTGGATGAGCGGCATCTCGATGGGCCTCCTCGCGGCAGCGATCCTCGTCGCCAATAACGTTCGGGACATCGAGACGGATCGGATCGCAGGGAAACGAACCCTCGCCGTGATCCTCGGTCGCCAGCCCGCCCGCTGGATGTACACCTTGGTGGTGGTGTTGGCCTACGCCGCGATCGCCATCGCCGCGGCAGCCGGAGTCCTGCCGTCGTGGACCATGCTCACCTTCGTATCGATTCCGCTCGCGGTACAACCCGTGCGGACGATCTTCACCCAGACGGAGGGTCCACCACTGATCGGAGTGCTCAAGGCGACGGCCCGTCTCCAACTCGTGTTCGCTGCGCTCCTTGCCCTCGGCGTCTTGATCGCCGCCTGATCATCAGTGTCGGACCAGCGCTCCGATGGTCGCCGCTCCGACGGGCGCATCGTCCACAGTGACAAGGATGTCGGGTCCTTCGGAACGTTCGATTCTGATCGCCGGACCACTCCGAATCACGAAGGCCCGCACACCCGAACGAACCCGGTACCCCCAGCCGCCATACGCCATGGGTTTGACGTCAAATGCGGCTGCACCGGTGATCTCCGCGATCGGGATGTGTGTTCGCGGCCAACCGAATGGGCCGATGTTCACGGCCACACCCTGCTCGTCTGCCTCCACCCTGACCGAAGAAAACGCGACCATGGCAATCGAAATGACGACCATCAGGATCATCCAGATGGGATCGATGAACACGACCAGGACGACCGGTAGCGCGGCGCCGAGCGCCACCCACCCGTTTAATGCCGAACCCGACCAGTCCTTCGTCGGAGCCGATGCAGCCGCCAACGGCACATCGACGGGCACACCATGAGAACCTCCGGCGGCGAACCAGCCAACGGCCCCAGCGACGGCTCCGACCACCAACACGGCGACGAAGAGAGCCGCCGACATCTCGTCGGCCGCCTCCCACGTGGCTGCATCGAGGTTGGCGACGACAATCTGAGCGTTGACCGCAGCGAGCAAACCCATGATGAAGTAGGTCACCGCCGCGAGCGGAGCCGACGGCATCGACTGGCGGGCACCTGCGATCAACGCACCCCATGTCAAGATGAGCCCGGCGGCAAGAAGCGCCGCGTAGACGGACAGGGCCATCTCGCCGTTTGGTGGACCAGAGAATTCCCAGTGCACGGCCAGAGGGTCGGGATACCGCGACCAGAACGCCACGAGCGGCAGAGACACCCCGAACATGACGAGGGCAGGTGCCACGACAACGACCATCGACCACCGTGTGGACCCACGCTCCATCCCGCCAGTATGGCAGCCGCACCTTCGCGCCCGGCGGTAACCTCGCTGGTGTGGATCCCACTGAAGCCCTCACAACACGCCTGGCCGGAGCATTCGCCGACCTCGGGCTTCGCCACGCGGTCATCTCGCCTGGCTCACGCAGCACTCCGCTCGCCACGGCCTTCGCCGTCGAGAACCGCATCACGTGCCATGTGGTGCACGACGAGCGGTCCGCCGGGTTCTTCGCTCTCGGGATTGCGAAACAGAGCGGAATCCCCGCAGCGCTGATCTGCACATCGGGAACGGCAGCCGCCAACTACCTCCCGGCAGTTGTCGAAGCCAGCCAGGCACGTGTTCCGCTCCTCGTTCTCACCGCCGATCGACCGCCGGAGCTTCGCGGCGTAGGTGCGCCCCAGACCATCGACCAGGTCGGCATCTACGGCCGCAATGTCAGACTGTTCCATGAGGTCGGCGTGCCAGACGACGTCACCGCCGTGGTTGCACCGGCGCTGGCCATGCGGGCATGGACCACCGCATTCGACAGTCCGCACGGGCCGGTGCATCTCAACTTCTCGCTCCGCGAACCACTGGCGACACCTTCAGAGCCTGCTCCGCCGACATCTCTTCGATTCCACCGCGGCGAGATCCAGCTGCCACCGGAGGACCTCGCCGATCTCGTCGACCGTCTCTCCGGACGTAGGTCACTGATCGTCGCCGGCGGTCACCAGCGACCCGGGTTCGCCGCCGCAACGGCCATGGTGGCCGGCGAGGCCGGGATCCCGGTTATCGCCGATGTGCAATGCCGATTCCCCTCGCCGTCCACGATTGCCCACGGAGACCTCCTGGCAACGGCGGGATTTCTGGATCTCCAGCCGCCAGACATCATCGTGCGGATCGGATCAGTTCCGACGTCGCGTCCCATCGCGTCATGGATGGGCCGTACCGACGCGGAACAGGTCGGCATTGAGGACGCCGCGTGGCGCGATCCGCTGGGAACCGTGTCGAGGGCCTATCGAGCCGATCCGGCGATCACGTTCGCAGATCTCGCCGGACGACTTGCTCCGAGTCCCGGCGATTGGATGCCGGCCTGGACCGCAGCCGATCAAGCCGTGGCCGAAGCCGTCGTTCATCGCCTTGCCGAAGAGCCCTTTCCCAACGAACCCGCAATCGCTCGATCGTTGTGGGAGGCCGCACCGGCTGGTTCCACCGTCTACACGAGCTCCTCTATGCCGATCCGGGATCTCGACTCCTTCGCCGGCCGGCCACGTGGAGACCTCGCGGTCTTGTCGAATCGCGGTGCCAATGGCATTGATGGCCTACTTTCTACCGCAGCCGGCGCGTCGGTGTCCGACAGTCGCCGCGTTGTTGTGTTCGCGGGTGACCTCTCCACGCTCCACGACGCCACGGCACTTGGCGAGATCGCCCGATTTGATCTCCCGGTCACGATCGTCGTTGTCAACAACGATGGCGGAGGGATCTTCCACTTCCTCCCCCAGGCCGCTGAGCTACCGCCCGACCGATTCGAAACGCTGTTCGGTACACCCCACGGCCAATCGCTGGCCACGATTGCGAGGGCGTTCGGCATCGAAGCAAGAACGGTCGAGACCGACGACGACCTCCGCTCGGCGGTGCAGACGGACCGCGGCCCGCTCCTGATAGAACTCAGAACGGACCGCGCAGAGAACGTAGCGGTCCACGAAAGGCTCCGAAAGGCCGCAGCGGAAGCGCTGAAAGCGAAGTAGGTAGAAAGAAGAAAGAGCAAAGAACAAAGACAAGACCCGGTTGGCGCCCAGCTCTTTGCTCTTTGCTCTTTGCTCTTTGCTCTTTGCTCTTTGCTCTTTGCTCTTTGCTCTTTGCTCTTTGCTCTTTGCTCTTTGCTCTTTGCTCTTTGCTCTCCCTACGTCGCTGCCAACAACTCCAGCATCGGACGGAGTTTCAGCCTCGTCTCATCGAGCTCCAGCTCCGGACGCGAGTCTTCAACGATTCCGGCACCGGCGAATACGTGAGCCCTGGTCCCCTCGAGGAGGCCACACCGCAGACTGATCGCGAACTCACCGTCACCCTCAGCGTCGAACCAGCCGACACCGCCCGAGTACCAGCCCCGGTCGAATCCCTCCGCCCTATCGATGAACGCCTGGGCGGCGCCACGCGAGGTACCGCCGACGGCTGGGGTCGGATGGAGAGCATCAACGAGGTCGAGTACATGCGTGCCGCTGCGCGTCGTTCCCGAGATCTCGGTCGAGAGGTGCTGCACCGTCGCCATCCGTTTCAGCGAAGGATGATCCGGCACGTCGATTGCCTCAACGAATGGCTCGAGCCGTTCGGCCACATCTTCGACGACGTACCGGTGCTCGATCCGATCCTTCTCGGAATGCATGAGTTCTTCGGCGAGCAGCCGATCCTCTGCCTCACCTTCGCCGCGACGCGCGGAGCCGGCGAGCGGGTTTGATGTCACCCTTCCGTCGTCGAGGCGGACGAGGAGCTCGGGGCTGGCTCCCACGAACGTTGCGCCGTTCACTCTCCACCCAAAGCTGAAACACTGGCGATACGACCGCTCGAGGTGGCTCACGAGGTTGAAGCCATCCGGAGCATCGTCGGATCGGACTACGACGGACCGCGCGAGCACAACCTTGCGGAGCGCCCCATTGTGGATGGCGACGACAGCCTCGGCAACCGCCGCCGTCCACTCCGAGACCGGCGGGCACGACTCGAGGGTGTGGTCGCCAAGATTGGGATACGGCGGATCCGATGGAGCCTTCAGCGACCTGAGAAGTGCGTCTATCTCGGACACATCAACATCTGGGGGAAGAGCGACAAGCAACAGGCGCTGGTCACCATGGCGCACAGCGGTCGCGATCGGCAGGACCACGTCGGATGCACCGAACGACTCCCACGGCTCCGACCACGGCCCGTCAGGAGCGAAGGAGAACCCGGTGAAGACCCGGAAGGGCTCCGGGATGGCCCACTGGTCGACAATCGCCCGCACCCGTCCGAACCGCTCCATCCCGGAAGCGGAAGCCTTTGCCGCAATGCCGAGGCCGCCCGCGGCCGATCCGTCGGGTGACGAGAAGTAGAACACACCCTCGAAGCGATCTGATCCGGCGCGCACAAACGACAACGGTTCGAAGTCGATTGGGAACACGCCGAAGCGCATGCCGTTCGACTCGGAGGTGAGCGCGGATTGGAGGTCGAGTGCTCGATCGGGGATCATCAAAACGGGATGCTACCGGGCACCGGGCGCTTGGCCGATCAGACGACGGCCTACTCTGCGCCGTCGTCGAAACGCCAGACCAGCTTGCTTTCGACGTGGAGGACCCCGTCCAATCGCGAGGCGAGCTCCGCGAGCAGCCGAGCCTCGTTTCTCGTCCCGATCCCCCCAACAAAGGTCACGACCCCGTTCGTCACGGTCACGTTGAGCTCGTCGGGGTCGATGAACAGAACCCGGCGGATCAGATCCTCGCGGATCTCGTCCTCGATCACATCGTCAGGACGCGTGAACACCGAGACAATGTCGGCACGCGAGATGATTCCCAGCAGTCGCGAGTCCTCATCGACGACCGGCAGTCGCTTGATGTCTTGGAAGGTCATCATCTTTGCCGCGTCGTAGACCTCGGTATCGGGTCCGGTCGTGACCACTCCGGCCGACATCACATCGCCAACCGTCTCACCGAGGTCGTTCACACCCTCCTGCCGCTCGACCTCGAGCCGCAGGAAATCGGCTTCAGTGATGATCCCGATGAGGGAGCCGTCCGGCGATGTCACGGGCAGCCCACTCACGCGATTACGGAACATGAGGCGGGCAGCATCACGAATGCCGGTCTCGCGCGAAACCGTGATCACGTCGGTCGTCATGAGGTCTACGACCTGCACTCCTGGTTCCTCTCCTCGGCGTCAGACGCCATTGTTGCATCTTGGCTCGGGCGCCGTCGGCAAATCCGTTCGGAACGTGTCGGTAGGCCCTACACGGGAACCACTCTGATTCTGGCGTCCACCACGCGAATCCCGGCTCCGGGTGGACCGACCTTGATCGGATTCATGTCCATTTCGGCCAGCTCCGGAAGGTCCTCGATCATGGCCGAGACCCGGAGAAGTGCGGTCTTCACCGCTTCGACGTCTCCCGGCTCGGCACCGCGATACCCCTCGAGGAGCCGCGCCGACTTCACCGACTGGATCATGTCGTCGGCATCGAGATCGGTGAGTGGATTGATGCGGAAGGCGACGTCTCCAATCAGCTCGACGAATACTCCACCCAGACCAAACACGATCAACGGTCCAAAGTTCGGATCCTCAACCATCCCAATGAGAATCTCGTGGCCACCGCCGACAAACTCCTGAACCAAGACACCTTCAGGGTCGGAAACGGAGGCCGTGACCTGCCGGTAGGCGTCACGGACGGCGCTATCCCCTTCCACATCGAGCACGACACCTCCGACATCCGACTTGTGGAGGGCAGACGGCGAGAGGACCTTGAGGACGACCGGACCGCCGATGGCGGCTGCTCGCTCTACCGCCTCATCCTCGCTCGACACGACATCCGATGCCGGGACACGCAGCCCGTATGACTCGAGAACGGCGTCAACGGTGTCGGGGTCGAGCCAACCACCATCGGCGCCCAGGTCGGCAAGTGCGGCGTCAAGCGCGCCGCGAGCTCGATCTGTGTTGGTGTCGTCGAAGACCGGGATCTCACCCTCGGGCTGTCTGAGCCACTCGCCATATCGGGCGGCGTCGTGGAGCGCCCTGGCGGCGCGCTCTGGGAATGCAAACTCCGGAATCCCCGATCGAACCTTTGGTGCTTCGTCTGAGATCTTCCCCGACTGCATGAACACGGCGAGGAAAGTCTTGTCGCCGGTGTGCCCCTCCCCAACCGAACGAATCGTGCTCTGGATCTCAGCAACGTCGATCGCGGAAGCCGGAATGTGAATGGCAATGACGGCGTCGAGTTCGTCCGCTTCGAGCAGGGCTTCGAGCACCTCTCCGTACTCCTTGGCGCCGGCTGCCGCAATCATGTCCACCGGATTGCGGATTGCCGCCTCGGGCGAGAGCTTCTCCCGCAGCCGCTCCTGCAAGTCTTCGGAAAGCACCGGCACCTCGAGGCCTCGCGACTCCAGGGCGTCAACAGCGAGGATCGCGGGGCCGCCGGCATTGGTGACGATTCCGACGCGTCGACCCTTCGGGATCGGCTCGTTGGAGAGCAAGATCGTCACGTCAAAGAGCTCCTCGAGGGTGTCGACCCGGATCACACCGGTCTGGTGAAACAGGGCGTCGACGGCAACGTCGAGGCTGGCAAGGCTCCCGGTGTGGCTGCTCGCGGCGCGTGCCCCGGACTTCGTGCGGCCCGACTTCACCGCGACAATCGGCTTCTTCCTGGCAATCCTCCTAGCAACTTTGGCGAATCGCCTTGGGTTTCCGAACGACTCCATGTACAAGAGGATCACGTCCGTTGCGGGATCATCTTCCCAATAGAGCAGGAGATCGTCACCCGACACGTCCGCCAAGTTCCCGACCGAAACGAACGTCGAGATGCCGATGTTGTGCCGTGAGGCGGAGTCGAGGATTGCGAGGGCGAGGGCACCCGACTGCGAAGAGAAAGCGACGTTCCCCCGTGGGGGCATGAGCGGCCCGAACTGGCCATCGAGACTGATAGCCGGGTCGGTGTTGAGCAGCCCCATGCAGTTCGGTCCGACCATCCGAATCCCTGCCGAACGCACCAATTCGAGGAGTTCGTCCTCGAGTTCGATCCCAGCACCGCCTACCTCTGAGAACCCTGCGGTGATCACGACCAGTGCCCTAACACCCCTCTCGATGCACTCCTCGACACTGCGAATCACGAACCTCGCCGGCACCACGATGAACGCGAGGTCCACATTGCCCGGCACATCGAGAATCGTGGGATACGCAGCCACCGACCGCACGACCGGCGACTTCGGGTTGACGGGATACACCGGGCCGCTGAAGTTCCCGTTCACGAGGTTGCTGAACAGGCGACCCCCTATGGTCTCCGGATCGCGGCTGGCACCGATGACGGCGACCGATTGCGGTGCCATCAGAGGCATCATCGACTTGACGGCCGCCCGCCGCTCCCACTCGTCTCGCACTGCGGCGGTCTCATCCGTCTCTTCAGTCGGGAGGGTGATCGTGAAGAGCCCCTCTTCCGAGGCGCGCTCGACGCCGTAGCCCGCTGCACGGAACACCCGCATCATTACGTGGTTGTCGGCGAGCAGATGCGACCGGAACCGTTCGATACCTTGAGTCCTCGCGTAGTCCGTGAGCCGATAGAGGAGGAGTGTGCCGAGGCCCTTCTGCTGGTGCTCGTCGCACACAGCGAAAGCCGCATCCGCTGTCGTCGGATCGCCTTCCACCGTGTTGTAGCGGCCGACCGCGATGAGGTGTCCGCTGCGGATAGCAACGAACGCCATCGCGTTCCGGTAGTCGAGTCGCGTGAACCGGTCGAGTTCGGCAGGCTCCAGATCACGTTTGACGCGAAAGAAGCGGTTGTAGGTGCTTTGGCGCGACAGACCACGGACCATCTGCTGGAGTGCGTCGCGGTCGCTCGGGACAATCGGGCGGATCCGGATGGTCTCTCCACCACTCATCACGACATCCTGTTCCCACGCTATTGGATAGTCCGGAGGTGGATCAGTGATCGTCAGTTCTGCTTCGATTCGGTCGGTCACCGGGACCCCTTCGTTCGGGTTATCAAACTGGATTCTCGCAGTCTCACGATATCGTCGATACTCAGGGTGATGACTACCGACATCTCCTTCGTCGGCCTCGCTCTCGCCTCCTCGCTCGTTCTCGTGGCAGTGCTGCTCTCAATGTGGCAGCAACTAAGCCTGGGACGGCAGATCCTGTGGGCATCGGTGCGTGCTCTCGTCCAGCTCCTGATCGTTGGTGTCGTCCTCGCCTTCCTGCTCCAGCCGGGGCGGTCCCTGTGGTGGTCGGTCGTATGGGTCCTCCTGATGCTCCCGTTCGCAGCAGATGTGGTTGCCCGGCGAGCCCCGGAAGTCCCCCACGTCCGCAGACTCTCGCTCATCGCGTTCAGCGTCACCTCGCTGGTAATCCTCGGCCTGCTGTTCGGACTGCGGGTGATCCCGCTTGAACCTCGGACCCTCGTTCCCCTCGCCGGAATGATGATCGGCAATTCAATGACCGCCACGGTGCTGGTCGCAACCCGGATCGTTGCAGAGTTCAAGGAACAGCGCCCGTTGATTGAGGTTCGCCTCGCCCTTGGCTTCCTGGCGAAGGATGCGTTCCGACCGTACCTGCGCTCTGCACTGAAGACGGCGCTCGTCCCACAGATCGAAACCACCAAAGCCGTGGGAATCGTCTTCCTGCCGGGTGCGATGACCGGCCTCATCCTTGCCGGCGTCGACCCGATCGAGGCCGTCCGAGTGCAGGTCGTCGTGATGTATCTCGTGCTCGGTTCGGTTGCGGTCTCAACGAGCACGGTCGCCGTCGGGCTGAGCCGCACATTGTTCACCCCCGACCAACGAGCCATCCATTTGCCAGGGGAGCGATAGGCTGTCCGGGTGAAACGCACCGCGATCGCCATCGCACTCCTTGTCGCCGCGTGTTCGGGTGGGACAGCAGACTCAGACACCGACAACGGGCCGATTCTGGAGTCCACACCTCCTTCTTCGACGGCAACGACCGCTGTCGACTCAACGGAGCCGGACACTGAGACGACGACGTCGACGACGGTGGTCACCGGCGACGCTCGGTTCGTCATCGGCAACGTCGTATTCGGCGATCTCGGGTCAATCGAGGTTGGCAACCTCGGCCCCGATGCCGGTGACCTCACCGGACACTGGCTCGCCGTCGACCCGTTCTACCTCGAGTTGCCATCAACCGTGCTGGCGGCCGGGAAATCGGTTGTCGTGAGCATGGACGTCGATGCCGATCCCGATCTCGTGGTGACCGCTGCGGGCCTACTCCCACCGTTGGATGCGACGTCGGGGGAGGTAGGTCTCTATTCCTCAGGCGACTTCGGGGATCCGGCTGCCATGATCGACTATCTCGTTTGGGGCTCGACCAATCAGACGCGCTACCCGGTCGCTGTCGCAGCCGGCCTGTGGCCGGAAGATGTCGTTGTGGTCGTCGACACAACCGCCACCGGGCTCACCATTGCGGATCGAACGGAGCCGGGGCCCCAGGGCTGGGTATCCGCAACCGGCTGAGCGCACAACGGTGGCGCCGCGTGCTCCGTCCCCGCCGAACACCGAACACCGGACGACGTCACCGGTTGTCACATCTAGGCGAGTGCCACGAGGTCGAGCAGGGATTCATCGAAGAACGCCCCGTCCCCTTCCGGCATAAGGATCACGCGGTCCGGTTCGAGATCCGCGACGAAGTCGGTGTCGTGGCTCACGAGGACCAGTGTGCCCTCGTATTGCTGCAGCGCCTCGAGCAGGGCCTCTTTGGCCTGTGGATCAAGGTTGTTCGTCGGCTCGTCCAGCAGCAGCACGTTGTGCCCGGCAACCACGAGCCGAGCCAGCGCCAGCTTGGTCTTCTCGCCGCCTGAGAGTGTTCCGGCGTCCTGATCGACCTTGTCGGCGAGAAGGAAATGCCCCAGCACGGTTCGGAGATCTCGGTCGGGAAGGCGGCTCGCCCCTCGCATGAGGTCGAGGACAGTGACACCCACGGTGATGTCTTCGTGCTCCTGCGCGTAGTACCCAAGTGCGGCTCGATACCCGGCTTCGATCGTGCCGAGATCGGCCTCCTCCTCGCCGGCGAGGATCTTGAGCAATGTCGTCTTGCCAGCCCCGTTGAGACCCATGATGATCAACCGCTCGCCCCGATCGACATCGATATCGACATCTACGAAGACGACGTTGTGGCCAAAGGCCTTCGCGAGGCCCTCCGCTTTGAGCGGTGTGCAGCCCGACGCCGTGGGCTGGGGGAAACGCAACGCAACATTGCGGCGCTCACGTTGGACGTCGACCAAATCGTCCTGGATCCGCTGAACTCTGGTCTCCCACGTCCGCGCGCGCCTCGCCATCTTCTCTGACGAACCCTTGAAGCGCCGGATGCCCTCTTCGAGACGGGCAATCTTGTCCTCCTGGTGGCGGCGTTCACGGAGACGCTGCGTCCGCCTTCGTTCTCGTTCCTCGAGGTAGTACGAGTAGTTGCCGCGGAACGGCTCGATGCGACCCCCTTCGACAGCGAGAACCGAAGTGATCGATTCGTCGAGCAAGGGAAGATCGTGGGAAACGATCAGCAGACCTCCCTGGTAGTCCGCAAGGAAGTCTATGAGCCACGCCTTGGCGTCGAGGTCGAGGTGATTGGTCGGCTCGTCCAGGAGCAGGGTTGTCGTCTCGGCAAACAGGATGCGAGCGAGTTCGACCCGCCTGCGCTGACCGCCTGACATCGTCGCGACGGTCTGCTCGAGTTCCGTTGCTCCGATTCCAACCGCTGACGCGAAACTCTTGGCCTCGGCTTTGGCGATGTACCCGCCCCGAGCCGTAAATTCGTCATCGAGGCGACTGAACCGGTGGATCAACCGGTCGCGTTCGGCCCCACGCGCACCCTCCATCGCGCTTCGCGTGGTCTCCATGCGGCGCTCGATCGCACCGATGTCGCGAGCCATGAGGACCCGCTCGAGCGCGGTCACACCCTGATCCTCCAGATCAGCCAGCGCGGCTTCTTGGGAGAGGTACCCGACGCTGCCGCTCCGGACGATGGATCCCTCCGCCGGCTCAGTCAGGGCGGCAAGTGTTCGCAACAGGGTCGTCTTCCCGGCGCCGTTCGGGCCGACGAATCCGATCTTGTCGCCTGCCTGAACAGAGAACGACACGTCCGTGAGCAGCCGCCGTGCTCCGGCATCGATGGCGAGGTCGCGAACGAGGATCATGACTGAACGCTAGGGAGATCTACGGTGCAAGTGGGCTAGGCCGGCCGGGATGCGGGATGCGGACTGTCGGAGTAGCGGACGATGAACTTCGGGATCTCCGTCCCGGCGATGGGACGAGATACGAGGAAACCCTGGACCCGTGTGCATCCCAGCTCGGCGAGGAACTTGAGCTGCTCATCGTCGTCGACACCTTCGGCGATCACATCGAGGCGGAGGTTACGCGCAAGGCCGATGATGGCCGAAGATACCGCGATGCCGTCTCGGTCCGTGAGGCCATCCTTGATGAACGAACGATCGATCTTCAACGTATCGATCGGGAGTTTCGTCAGATAGCCGAGGGATGAGTAGCCGGTGCCGAAGTCGTCGATGCTCACGGTGACTCCGATCTCTCGAAGCCTCTCAAGTGCGCGTCGCGTCGCCTCGAGATCGCTGAGCAGTGTGCCTTCTGTGAGTTCAACATCGAGGAACCGGGGATTCAGCCGCGCCGCGGCCAGCGACGCCACAACCGTCTCAACCAGGTTGCCGGCACGGAACTGCCGAGACGAGAGGTTGACCGACATGCGCATGGGCGGCAGACCGCCGTCCAGCCATGCCCGCATCTGCACACACGCCTCGTCAAGAACCCACTGCCCGAGAGGGACGATGAGGTCTGTCTCCTCGGCGAGGCCGATGAATTCCACCGGTTCGACCCGCCCGACCTCGGGGTGATTCCATCGGAGCAGTGCCTCAACCCCGAGAACGGTCCTCGTTGCAGTGTCGACCTTTGGCTGGTATTCGAGGTATAGACCTTCGTCGGCATCGATTGCCTTGCGGAGCCCGTCGAGCAGAGAGTGGCGCTGGCTGGTGCGCTCCCTCAACTCCGTCGTGTAGAACTCGTAGGTGTTGCGGCCGGCATCCTTCGCGCTGTACATGGCGATGTCGGCGCCCTTGAGGAGATCCTCCGCCGTTTCGCCATCGAGGGGGAAGGCCGCGATTCCCATCGATGTGGTGATAACGATGTCCTCACCACCAACTCGGTAGGGATCGGCCACCGCACGCAGGACCTTCGTCGCCACTCGCCCGGCGTCTTCGACCCGCTGTCCACCTTCGAGGATGACGGTGAACTCGTCCCCGCCGAGCCGTGCGACGGTGTCGGACTCGCGTACACAGCCCAGGATTCGCTCCGCAACCTGCCGAAGAAGCGCATCCCCGACCGCATGCCCGAGCCGGTCGTTGACATCCTTGAATCCGTCGAGGTCGAGAAACATGAGGGCGACGACTGAGCCGTCGCGTCGTGCCCTAGCCACCGCACTTTCGAGCCGATCTGAGAACAGCGTCCGATTGATGAGCCCGGTGAGCGCGTCATACCGAGCGAGGTAGCTGAGGCGCTGCTGGTCGAGCTCCCTCTCGAATCGGTGCGCCTCCGTGTTCTCCGTCCACGACTGCTTCAGGTTCCGAACCGCAGGCCGGAAGAGGAAGAGGCCTTCGAGCACCAGGAGCACCAGTGTTGCCGCAAGCAGGAAGTACTCGGTTTGCTCCAAGGCGACAACCTGCTCGCCCGAGACGCGGAGATACGAAGAGACCACACGCTGCATGGCGAGGCCATACTGATCGGCAGCCTCGTTCAGATTCTCGACGATGATCGTCGGTGCTCTTCCCTGGCGATCGATCGCAGCTACTGCCTGGTCAGTCACCACGAGGAACTCCTCGAGAGCAACCCCTGCCTCGTCGAGCAGGTCACCCACGCTCGTGCCCCGGAGCGAAGGGATACCAAGTGCGAAATCACCATCGATGAAGAACCCATGGATCCGGACGATTTCGCCCGTGCTCGCAACCAGCTCATCGTGAAGCGGCTCCGACACTCCGTCGACAACAGAGGCTGACAAGTCCGCCACACGCGTGGCGAGGTACCCCTGCCGGAGGCCGTACTCGAGCACCGTTGCGTCCTTCTCCTGAGCACTGAGAGCCCGGTAGGTCGTGAAGGTAGAGAGCACCGCGAGAACAGCGATGAGGACGAGCGCGAGCACATAGCGACCAATGGGCCGTTCGGGGAGCCTCGCCGGCTCCTCGGCGTTCGATTCTGATCCCCCGCGCAGTCGCGCTCGGAATCCGCGTAGGCGCATGATCTCCGATCCGTTCCTGTACCTATCGGCAGGAATCGGCGGAGGTTGAACACTGCTGCCTACGATGGAACGCACTCGGCAAGGAGCAGAAGTGACCTTCTGGCAATTGTTCCTGATACTGGCGATCTTCGTCCCGCTCATCATGCTGTGGGCCTTCACTTTGATCGACCTCTTCAACCGGCGCGACCTCTCCGGCGCGGCAAAGGCACTGTGGGCGATCGCGATAGTTCTCCTCCCTCTTGTGGCGATGCTGATCTACTTCATCATGCGCGATTCCCGGTCGGAGCTCCCGGGGACACGGCTCTACGGCCAAACACCACCTCCTCCACCGCCGCAGCCGCGTCCGGTTCCGGCTTCAGCCGCTGACGCGGCGATTGGGGCGGACGTGGTGGCCGACCAACTGGAGCGGCTCGCGGATTTGCACGATCGTGGGATCCTCACTGATGACGAATTCCAGCGAGAGAAGGACAAACTCCTCGGCTCCGCACCGACGTGACCGTGGACACCACCTTCTTGCTCGCCGCCCTGGTCCTCGTCCCGCTCGCGATCCTCTGGATCGTGGCGCTCTTTCACATCCTGGTGCGGCGTAGCGATCTCCCGCTCGGACGGAAGGCGATCTGGTCGGGCTTCGTGATTCTGGTGCCGTACGTCGGCGTGTTCTTCTACGCGGCGCTCCGCCCCCCGCGTCCGCCAACACCAACAGGCGGTGAGGATCAGACGGCAGCCGGGTCGGCAATCGAGCAACTCTCCCGCCTCGCCGCCGCCCACGATGAGGGGTCGATCACCGACGAGGAATTCTCGCACCGCAAGTACGCCGTCTTCGGCCTCACGAGTCCGACCGACTGATACGTGCCCGGGGAGGGACTCGAACCCCCACGCCCCCGAGAGGACAGCGGTGTTTAAGACCGCCGCGTCTACCGGTTTCGCCACCCGGGCTGGGCACGATCGTAGCCGCCTTCGATCACCCGGCCAGACGCGTGGCGCACAAGTCTGAGTAGCATCTGACCGCCGTTCGACAACAAACATGGAGGCTCTCGCAGTGAAGGTGTTCCCACCCGACAAGATCCGCAACGTCGCCCTCGTCGGACACTCCGGCGCCGGCAAGACCACACTTGCGGAGGCCCTCCTCTACCGCGCAGGCACGATCCAACGCCTCGGATCGGTTGAAGATGGCACTACCGTCACCGATTTCGACCCCGAAGAGCACGCAAGGGGCATGTCACTCGCTCTCGCTCTCGCACCGTTCGAATGGAAGGGCTTCAAGATCAACCTGATCGACACGCCCGGGTACGCAGACTTCGTCGGGGATGTTCACGCGGCCATGCGCGTTGCCGACCTTGCCGTCTTTGTTGTCTCAGCGGTTGAGGGCGTTGAAGTCCAGACAGAGTATGCGTGGCGTGTCGCCGAGGATCATCATGTACCCAGGATGATCTTCATCAACAAGCTCGACAAGGAGCGCGCCTCGTTCGACCAGACCTTGGCCCAGCTCAGAGACCGTTTCGGCGCAGGAGTTGCTCCCATCGAGCTACCGATCGGCGAACAGGCCGAGTTTCACGGGGTTGCGGATCTCTTCCGTGACAAGGCCTACGTCTACGACTCCGGGCAGGCGGAAGAGGCCGAGATTCCCGAGTCGATGTCAGACCGCGAACACGAAGTCCACGACAATCTCGTGGAGGGAATCGTCGTTGCAGACGATGACATGCTCGAGCGCTACCTCGATGGAGACATCCCCTCCGTCGAAGAACTCGAGCATACGATGGCGCTCGGTATCGCCGAAGCGACCGTCTTTCCCGTCGTCTGCGGTTCAGCGACCGGCCCCATCGCGGTTGACCGACTTGCCGACTTCCTCACCGAACTGGCTCCAGCGCCTGCCGATCGCCCACCGATGACGGTATCCGCCGGCAACCAGACGATCGAAGTCGCCTCGGATTCGTCCGGAGATCCCCTTGCATTCGTGTTCAAGACGATCGCCGATCCTTATGTCGGCCAGATCTCGCTGATGAGAATCCGCTCGGGGACCCTCAAGCCCGACATCGTGCTGTCGAACAGCCGGTCGGGATCAGACGAGAAGCTCTCGAAGATTGCAACGATGATCGGCAAGGAGACCGAGATTCTCGATTCCGCCCCGGCCGGAGACATCGTCGCAGTCGCCAAACTGACCGACACCGCCACCGGGGACACCCTCACACCGAGGCACAAGCCGGTGAAGCTGCCTCCCGTCGACCAACCCGAGCCGGTCCTTGCCACGGCGGTGACCGCAAAGACCCAGGCCGACGAGGACAAGCTCGCGAACGCACTCCGCCGCATCCTGGCCGAAGACCCGGCACTGATCCTCGCCCGAAACAGCGAAACGAAACAAACACTTCTCTGGGGGATGGGTGAGACACACCTCACCATCACCCTTGAACGACTCGAGCGGAAGTTCGGCGTGGCCGTCGAGACCGAGAAGCCCAAGGTGCCGTATCGCGAGACGATCACGCGCACCGCTGAGGCCGAGGGGAAGTACAAGAAGCAGACCGGCGGCCACGGCCAATTCGGGGTTTGTTCTCTCCGTGTCTCCCCACTTCCCCGTGGCGAGGGATTCGCCTTCGTTGACGAGATCAGGGGTGGTTCGATCCCGCGCCAGTTCATTCCTGCCGTCGAGAAGGGCGTGAATGAGACGATGTCAGACGCCGGCGTCCGGGGTTTCCCCGTCGTGGACGTCCAAGTTGCTGTCTACGACGGGAAGTACCACTCGGTTGACTCGTCGGAGATGAGCTTCAAGATGGCCGGGCGCCTCGGGTTCAAGGCCGCAATGGAAGAAGCTGGACCTGTGCTGCTCGAGCCCGTCTCGCGAGTGCAGGTGACGGTCCCTGCCGACTACCAGGGTGACGTCATGGGCGACCTTTCTTCCCGCCGCGGCCAACTCCAAGGCACGGAGGCCGCTCAGGGCGGCATGCAACTGATCACGGCGCTCGTTCCGACGTCCGAGATCATGAACTACGCCATCGACCTTCGCTCCCTGACCCAAGGTTGGGGTCGCTTCCAGACCGAACACGACCACTACCAGGAGATGCCGTCCCACATGGCAGATCAGGTAGTCGCAGAACTGGAAGAGGACTGACTCCTCAAGTCTGGCCTCCCCCAACCAAAAGTGGGGGGAGGCGCGAGCATCCGGATGGATGCGAGCGGAGGGGGCTCTGGGAGCCCGAACCGCCAAGATGAGGCCAGCGGCTGCCTGCCCGCCTCAGCGGGGTTCGGTCCAGGCGGGGTTTCTCGACCACAAACCATCGTTGAACGCGACGCACGACGTGGTGCAATCGAGGGGCTCGATCTGCTCGGCCGTCCACGCACCGATTGGATTGGTGTTGCCGGCCGCCGTGTCGGCATAGTGGGCATGGAGGCATTTGACACCAGCGCGGGTTCCCCCCACACCTCCGGTCGGACGGTGCCCCGTGTACCCCTCGGGTATGTGAGCATCGCGTTCGTTGCGATACCGGTCCATCGCGTCGTCGTGAGCCGCACGAAGGCCCGGATCATCGACGAGCATCTGCTCTGCAGTGCGCACCCCTCCCGTGGCCTCGATACGCCCAATTCGTTTCGATGCGAGCGGGCAGGTGAGCCAATAGAGCGTAGGAAACGGTGTTCCATCATCGAGGAGTGGCGGCACGGTGATGACCACCGGCAGATCGAGGTGGCATCGATGAGTCACCTCGATCGGCGAGCGTGGTGGTCGTCCGATCTGAGCTTCAACGACGCCGCGGTCACCCATCCGGATCGACGTCACTCCCGGTGATGAAGTCCCAGACCCGTTCCCACCACGGACGCTGGTCCGAACGCACCACCGGATCGGACGGTGCCTCGATTTCCGGCGGCTCCTCGGGCGTCACCACGACATAGGCAACTTCGCCGGGACGGACGAGACCGTACTGTTCGCGAGCGAGCCGCTCGATCTCGGCATCAGTCCTCAGCATGGTGATGTCCTCTTCGAGTGCATCGTTCTCGTCCGTCAGCGCCGTGAGTTGCTCCTGGGATCGCTCGATCTGATGCTGCTGAGAGATAAGTTGCCGGAACGGCAGAATCCCCGACACGGTGAGCGCCAACCCCCCGAGCAGCACCACGGCCAATACCCAGCCCCAACGCTGCTTCCTGACCGGTGCCTTGTCCTTCTGACGCTCGAGGGTTTTCGTCATCAGCTCACCTTGAAGGGTGCCCATCCTGCGTATCGGGCGTCGTCGCCGAGATCCGATTCGATGCGAAGCAGCTCGTTGTACTTCGCCGTCCGCTCGCCGCGTGCCGGAGCTCCGGTCTTGATCTGGCCGGCGTTCGTGGCCACAGCGAGATGGGCGATGTACGCGTCCTCAGTCTCACCCGAGCGGTGGCTCACCATGCGGCCGTACTGGTTCACAGCCGCCGTGCTCATCGTATGGAGCGTCTCGGAAAGCGACCCGATCTGGTTGACCTTGATCAGGATCGCGTTCGCCACCTTCATGTCGATCGCCTTGATGAGGAATTCCTCGTTGGTGACGAGCAGATCGTCACCCACTAGCTGTGTCCGGTGTCCCAACCGCTCGGTCAGCAGCTTCCATCCGTCCCAGTCGGCCTCGTCGAGTCCATCCTCGATTGACACAATTGGGTAGGCGTCCACGAGCCTGATGAGGTGGTCGATCAACTCCTCTGACGTGAGTTCGGCGCCGGAGAGCTGGTACCGACCGGAGTGATAGATCTCGCTGGCCGCGACGTCGAGGGCGATCGCAATCTCCTCGCCGGGACGATACCCGGCCACCTCGATCGCCTCGATGATGATGTCGAGCACTGCATTGTCGTTCGGAAGGTCCGGGGCGAATCCGCCCTCATCCCCAACGTTGGTCGTGAGCCCGCGTCCGGCGAGCACCTTCTTGAGCGCGTGGTAGGTCTCGACCCCGGCGCGCAACGCCTCGCGGTAGGAAGGGAGGCCGCCGGGCACGAGCATGAACTCCTGAACATCAACGGAGTTCGCGGCATGTGCACCACCGTTGAGAACGTTGAAGCAGGGCGTGGGAAGAACACGACCGGCCGTCCCACCGAGGTAGCGGTAGAGCGGCAAATCGACGGCTTCGGCTGCGGCCCTCGACACGGCGAGCGACACCGCAAGGATGGCGTTGGCCCCGAGATTGGCCTTGTTGGGGGTTCCGTCGAGGTCGATCATGATGCGGTCGATGTATTCCTGGCGCGTCGCGTCGACACCCATGAGCGCAGGTGCAATTCGCTCGTTCACGTTGTCGACGGCTGTGAGCACACCCTTGCCGCCGTAGCGTTCACCACCATCACGGAGTTCGACCGCCTCAGCTGCGCCGGTGGAGGCCCCAGACGGGACGATTGACCAGCCGGTGGCACCGCCGGTCAACGTCACTTCCGCTTCAACCGTTGGATTCCCTCGCGAGTCGAGGACCTCGCGCGCGGTGATGGTCTCGATAAGAGTCATGAGTCGTTCCTTTCGGGGGTGAGGGTAAACGACGATCCGCTTTCGTCCGTGGATACTACGGCCTTCGCGTATTCCCACAGACGATCGAGACCGGCCAGGTCATAGTCGCGGAGCCGCCGACTCTCGCCCTCGGCAAGTTGCTCAACGATGCGGAATCGTTCGGCAAACATGTCGTTGGCACGCGTGAGTGCGATCTCAGGGTCGACATCGAGATGCCGCGCAAGATTGACGACCGCAAACAGGAGATCGCCCAGTTCGGCAGTGGCGAGGTCGCGGTCGCTGCGCACCTCACCCAGCTCTTGGAGCTCCTCTTCGACCTTCGCAAACACCGGCTCGTCGTCTGGCCAGTCGAAACCGACGGAAGCCACCCGCCGCTGGATCTTGTCGGCTCGGGCAATACCCGGGAGGGCCGACGGGACATCGTCCATCAGCGATTCGCGACGCTTCTCGACGTTCTTCAGCTCCTCCCAGTTCGCGAGCACCTCGCCGACTTCGTTTGCCTCCACATCGCCAAACACGTGCGGGTGACGGTACACGAGCTTGCGCCGGATCCCCTCGGCGACTTCATCGATATCGAACGCGCGGGCTTCTGCCGCCAGCGTCGTGTGGAAGACGATCTGGAGTAGGAGATCTCCCAGCTCCTCCTCGAGAATCGCATAGGCTCCGAGATCGGCTTCTCCACCCGGCGCCGCGGCAGGCAACGTGCTGATCGCATCCACTGTTTCGTACGTCTCTTCGATGAGGTGACTCACCAAGGTGTGATGCGTCTGTTTCGAATCCCATGGACACTCGGCCCGAAGAATCCGGTTCGTCGCTATCAGGCCAAGCAAGCCGACGTTGGCCGCCGGCACGAACAACGTCGACCGCGGCCCCGTTTCCACACGTGACAGATCTCGAAGAGGTATCTCGGTCGTCGCCGCGTCAGCACCCCCGACGCCATCGAGCATGGTCACGGTGAATGACCCCGGCAACGTCCTCCCGAGAGCAAGAGCAACCTCTCCAGCGACAAACGCCGAGTCGATCTGGGTGATGAACGATGGAAGGTGAAGCGGCAACGGGTCCGACAAGGCCCGAGCATCGAGAACCTGGAGTCCGTCCGCAATCGGGTCGATCCCGATCACCGCACAGGCGGCGTCGATGAACGACTCGCCGGGGATCACAACGCACGGGATTCCTTCGCGCTCTGCCAAAGCAACGAGGCGAGCGACCGCCAGCTCCCCCACGATTGCGCTCCCCGGCACTGCGTAGACCACCGACCCGTGGCGCGACGCGCCCACAACCCGCTCAACAATGGCCTCGTAGACCTCGTCGAAGTCGGTGCCCGCGTCATAGAGGTCGTCGCATGCAACAACGGGACGAAGAGCAGCGAGATCGGACGCCGCCGGATGTTCAGCCGTCCGAACGACAACAGTTGCCGACGGGTCAACCAGCACGGCCAGCTCGTGCGGCCTGAGCCGGTCGAGCCCGGCAGGACCGAGCCCAACGATCGTGATGGTGCTCTTCATCCGGCTGGAGGCGGCAGAATCCCGTTCGACGCGGGTGCCCACGTCCCTATCTGGGATGCCACCTCGATGGTGGCAGACTCGATGGCATTGTTGACCCACGGAACCCACAGTTCGCTGAGCGCAGAGTCGTGCAAGAAGGCCGCCGGGTCAGCGACAAACGCCTCGAAGGACTCCGGACCGGTTCGATCGTCGACGACAAGGATGTGCCAACCGAACTCCGTAGGTACCGGGGTGGAGATCTCACCGACCGGGATGACGGCCGCCGCGGTCGAGAACTCCTCGACATAGTCCGCAGCCGCTACCGGGCACGGCAGCGCACCACCGACGCTGTTCGTGTCCAACGAGACCTCGTCGGCAACCTCGGCGAAGTCCTCACCCGCATCAAGGCGAGCTTTGACGGCTTCAGCCTCCTCGGGGGTTGCCACGAGGATGTGACGAGCACAGACCGAAACGATCAACGCGGGCTGGTTGTTGTAGATTTCGGAGAGGTACGGCTCGTCATTGGCGAGTTCTGCAATGACCGCATCCCGAATCAAGAGTTGCTGGGCCACCGCCGCCTTAGTCGCGTCGCTGCGATCCGGATCCGATCCCACACTCGCGAAGACCTGTGCCTCCTCATCGGTGGGACTCGCGATCTTGGCTGCGATGGGCTCGGGATCATCAAAACCCGTGAGGCCGAAGTCCTGCTCGGCCGCACTCTTCTGTGCCTCGAGATAGATCAGATTGGTGAGGTCTCCACGGAATCCTTCGGCGTCATAGGTAGCCGCCTCGGCGTAGCTGTATCGCAGCTGGGTCACCGACGCCTCGTCGATCACGGCGTCGTCAACCGTCGCAACCACGGTCGTGTCGGCGCACGCCACGGCAAGAACTGCAGTGGCCGCCGCCAGGATCAGTGTCATTTTGGAAAGGTGCATGTGTGATACCAGGTCGGGAGATGACATTCTACGGCGAGCGGGGGATCATCACTCCAGGAGGTAGGCGGCCCGCTCGGCGAGGACCAGCCCGCCGGCGATACCGGAGCCGCCGCCGAGCTTCGGGGCCACAACATAGGAGCACGCGCCGCGCTCAAGCGCCGGAGAGTCGACGTAGCCACCGAGCGCCTCCAGCATGCGCCGTCGTGTTGCCTGGAGGAGGCCCGGGAGTTGCATCACGCCGCCGCCCAGGATGATTCGCTCGGGAGAGAGGGCAAGAACGAGATTCGCCATCGCATATCCGAGCGAGAATGCCTCCAGTTCGACGGCACGAGGAGTATCGCCACCGAGTTCTTCGGCCGCCATCCCCCACCGGTCCGCGATCGCCGGGCCCGAGGCGAGGCCTTCGAGGCAATCGCCGTGGAACGGGCACCGCCCAGGGAACGTGTCGTCGGGGTGGCGCGGGATTCTGAGGTGACCGATCTCTGGATGAACAAGTCCATGGATCGCCTTGCCGTTGGATACCACTCCCCCGCCGATGCCGGTGCCGACCGTGACATAGACGAAGTCGTTGAAACCGACGCCGGCTCCCCAACGACCTTCACCGAGGGCAGCGCCGTTCACGTCGGTATTGAATCCGACCGGGACGCCGAACGCCGTACTCAAGGGGCCAACGATATCCGCATCCGTCCACCCCGGCTTCGGAGTGGGGCCAACATGCCCATATTTGGGAGACTTCCGATCAAGGTTGAGCGGCCCAAACATCGCAATTCCGATGGCGTCGAGCGGACCACGGCCCGTGAAGAACTCGATGGCCCGGTTGAGGGTCTCTTTGGGGGTAGTAGTCGGGAACCTGACTTCGGCCCGAAGATTGTCCGGTGTGCTGCCGACCGCACACACGAACTTCGTGCCGCCACCTTCGATGCTTCCGTAGAGCGCCATCGGGCGAGGTTAGACCAGTAGGGCGGGAGTTAGGGCACGAGGCTTCGCCTCTCCCACGCCGTGGGGGAGGCGCGCCGCAACAGACCTCATCTCCACGATTCAAGCTCCC